>Ga0208408_1001334_pt1 | contig 14219 bp, 9 predicted proteins | sample ETNtaG_4_FD_185776 | JGI IMG/M metagenome (GOLD analysis project Ga0208408, IMG submission 185776) | Marine microbial and viral communities from oxygen minimum zone, Eastern Pacific Ocean - ETNP201406SV67 (SPAdes) (version 2) | ecosystem: Environmental > Aquatic > Marine > Oceanic ... | reverse complement strand
AATAAAGAGCGGTCCAGGTCCTCCCGCCGGGCAGGCAGATGATTTTTTCATCCTTGCGGGTCAGGAAGCCTGAGAGCACATTGGAAATGGTCCAGGCCAGAGGCAGGCCGGATTGGTCCAGCAAAGAGTTTGAAACGAGCACCCATAGGAATTTTTGGTGTCTCAGCCTGGGGCCGGAGCTGCTTATCCAGTCCATACAGGCCTGTATGGACTCGGGTTCCGATTCGTTCCCCGTGAGGTCACAGGCCAGAAAACTAAATTCCTGTTCCTCAACATCGTAGCGGATATTCAAGTCTTCGGCACAGGATTTCGCAATGTCCATAAATTCGGCATTACCCCAGGCTGCGATTGCTGGTTCCGAACTGCTGGAGGGTTTGGTGAAAAAACGCAGGTTAGACCACACCAGGGCCTCCATGGTTTCAAAGCGGGTAAAGGATTTCTGGAACGGGAGCCATTCTTTGGAGCTGAGATCGTTAAAGCGATTATCCATGCTCGCAGAGTTTAGCAGATATGGCTATAAGTGTGAATAAAAAAGGCGTACCCGGGGAGAATTCCTGTGTCATGCAGTTTTGCAATCGGTAAATTGTCACCGGTCTTTGGCGCAAATATTTTATGTTCTAATATAGGAGAAACTATGACCAGGAAACCCCTGTTCTGGGCCGTTTTTGCCCTGTTATTCATTGGCTCCGTTTACTTTTTTGTCCGTAACTACGATAAGGCATTCCCCGTCCTCTCTCTGGATATCCGTATGAGCCGGGAAATGGCCCTGGACTCTGCCGCGGACCTGGGGGAAAAGTACAACTGGAAACCCCGGGAGTACCGTACGGCGGTAACCTTCTACTCAGAACGAAATATACAAACCTTTGTGGAACTGGAGGGAGGTGGACTGGAAACATTCAAGTCATTATCCGCTGACAGTGTGTATTTTCCTTACGGTTGGAAGGTACGGCACTTCCAGGAGAATAATCCCAATGAAACCAGTGTGTGGTTTACCCCTGCGGGAAGTCCCTATTGTTTCAGGCAGAAACTAGGGGAAGATGAACCTGGTGCGGTCCTGAGTCGGGATTCTGCCTTTGTCGTTGCCCTGGCCGGCCTGCGGGAAGAGTGGGCTGTGGACCTGGAGGCCTATGAACTGGTGGATGAAGCAGAGAAGACCCAGCCTAGCGGAAGGGTTGATCATACTTTTACCTATCAGCGCTCCGGATTTGAATTGGGAGAGAATGGTTTTCTGCGTCTGCGGCTCACAGTTAGCGGAGATGTTCTTACGGAAGTAAAACATTATGTCCAGGTCCCGGAAGCTTTCCAGCGTCGCTTTGATGAAATGCGTTCCGCCAATGATACCATTGCTTTTTCTGCTTCCATGGGTATGGCTTTCCTGTATGGACTTGGGGGTATTGTACTTGGTATTTTCTTTTTGCTTCGCCAGCGCCGTGTGCTGTGGAAAAGTGCCTTGCTCTGGGGGATTATAGTTGCACTGGTCCAGACACTGTCTGAGATCAATTTTCTACCCTTGATGTGGATGAATTATGATACATCCATTACAGCGCAAAGTTTTATCGTACAGGTTATTATCAGCGCCCTGGCCAATTTCTTGCTTATGACCACCCTGTATACGCTTTCTTTTATTGCAGCGGAAAGTTTGACCCGGAAAGCATTCCCGGACCGCATCCAGTTCTGGAAACTGTGGTCCCCGGAAGCCGGCAGTTCTCTGCCTGTACTGGGTCGCACCGTGGGCGGCTATCTCACCGCAGGTCTATTCCTATTCTACAGCCTGGTATTTTATATGTTTACACATGATACCCTGGGCTGGTGGTCCCCTGCAGATACCGATTATGATCCCAATATCCTGGCGGCATATTTCCCCTGGCTCACCTCCATAGCCATCTCCCTGGGTGCCGGTTTCTGGGAGGAATGCCTGTTCCGGGCTGTGCCCCTGGCTGGAGCTGCGCTGCTTGGCGACCGCTATGGAAAACGGAATTTATTTATCGGGATTGCCATGGGTGTCCAGGTACTCATTTTTGGCGCTGGTCATGCCAATTATCCCGTGCAGCCGGCCTACGCCCGGGTGGTGGAGTTGATCATCCCCTCCTTAGTATTCGGTTTTATCTATCTGCGTTTTGGCCTGCTGGCAGGCATTGTAATGCATTATGCCGTTGATGTGGCTTTCATTTCGATGCCTCTTTTTGTGGCCCAGGTTCCGGGAATATGGGTTCACCGGCTAATGGTGATTCTGCTGCTCCTGGTCCCGCTGTGGATCATACTCTACCATCGATATCAGGCCGGCAGTTGGGCTGGAGAGCTGGGTCAGGTCTATAACCGGGACTGGAAGGTCCCGGCAGCCCCAGCCCCTGATGAAGAATCTGCACCCCTTGCCAATGAATCAACGGTGCAGGAATCCAAGTATGCTTCAAACAAAATATTGGCACTTCTTGCCGGGGTGGGTTTGCTTCTGTGGATATCCCAGATCACTTTTGAAGCAGATTTGCCAGCCATGGAAATTTCCAGGGCAGATGCAGAAAGAACTGCAACCCAGGCCCTATCCGCCTGGGGATTTACTCCAGATACTTCCTGGACCTTAGAGAGCCAACCGAGGGTAGGGAGCAGGCAGGATTACCGCTTCATCTGGCAGACCACCGGCCCTGACTTATTTACTGGAATGATGGGCACCTATCTGGTGGAACCCGCTTGGTTGGTTCGTTACCGGCTGTTTGAGGGTGATGTCGCATCCAGAGCGGAAGAATATATCTGCTGGCTCAGTCCCCGGGGCGAGCGAACCCGGATTTTACACCGCCTGCCGGAAGACAGTCCAGGTGCTGCCCTTTCGGAAGAAGCAGCGCGCACTGCAGCCCTGGATTTCCTTAATAAAACATATGCTATTGAGGTCGATCAATTGGTAGAACTGGAGGCCAGGTCCGAGAAAAAACCGAATCGCCTGGATTGGGAGTTCCAGTACCAGGATACTGCTACAGTTGACCTGGATCAGGGAGAACTGCGGCTGCTGGTTAAACTGGCCGGGGAAGAGATAGTGGATTTTCAGCGAATGGTTCATGTCCCCGAAGAATGGTCCCGGGCTGAGAATGAGAAAAATGCTAAAAAGACGCCCTTCAATTTTATGATGATCCTTGTTGTGGTACTTTCTTTACTGGCGGCGGTGGTTTCGGGTTTGATCCGCTGGAGCAGGAAACAGTTCCAGTTGGACCTCTTTCTCAAAACTCTGCTGATTATTGCAGCAGTAGGTTTGATGAATGCGTGGAATAGCTGGCCCAATATGCTATGGGGGTTTTCCACTGCAGAGCCATATAACGACCAGCTCTATCAGGGACTCTTCAGTGCGGGTCTAGGTATTGTGTTCATGAGCCTCTTCCAGGCTCTTTTAGCAGGATCCACACACAGCCTGGCCCACACCCAGATTTATAAACAAACAGATTCCCGTCCCGAGCAGGGGCTGTATGCGGGACTATTCCTGGCGGGAATATTGGCTGTATTTGGGACCTTTTTCCCATCTCTGGGGCCTAAGATTGGTTCCTGGGGTGCGTTCAGGGAACAGGTTCCCCTTTTGGGGGTAGGCCTGCAGCATCTTACCAGTTTTATCATGCTGACCCTGATCGGCCTGGTGGGGGTAACCGGTATCAGTACCGTTACTCGAAACTGGAGTATAAAGATACCACTCGCCATGGTTTACCTGTGTCTGCTGGGGCTGGCTATGGTGACAGGTATTGACAGTGTCCTGGACTCTCTGCCCCTGTGGCTGGTTTGCGGTCTGGTCCTTGGCGCCGTGCTGGTGTTTTTATATAAGGAACTGCTGCGCTTTCATCCGGCGGTGATTCCGATCCTTACGGCGACATTGACTGTTTTAGGTGCATTGGAAAATGGAATATTGAATCTGCATCCCGGTGCCCAGGCAGGAACAGTGTTTGCTTGTATAATTGTATATGCCATTGGTTACCTCTGGTACCAGGAACTGCTCAAGGCACCTGAAGAAAAAGCGACTGGATAAATAGTACTCCATTACGGGCACAGCGAAGCAATCTTGTTTATTTATTTTCATTCGAGATTGCTGTGTTGCTGGGGTCTTTGTTATTACAGTTCTTTTTTGTAATGGAACAGTTGGCTGAGACAATATGACAACAAAGATATTTCATAACCTGCCAGCGTTGATATTGGCCGCATTCTCCCTGGTAAGTGCCCAGTTACTGGACGCGGTCCTAGAACTGCCTCTCCAGACGGCACCGGCTGTGACCCGTACCGCCGATGGTTTTATTGCCACGGGAACAGTGACCCTGCCGGATACCACCCTACAATTAAGCGGTGCGGCCCTGCGACTGGCATCAACTGGAACTGTAAGCGTTTCCTTTAACGCCGCCGGCGCGGATGAAAACGATAAAAACTCTCAAGAAGCCCGTTTATTTCCGGAGCCTTCTTCCAACCGCACCATTGCTGTTTCCCGTTTTGAAACGCCATTTACTGCAATCCAAATACGTTTTACAGTTATATCTGCCAGCAGGATCACCATCCTTTCTTTTGGCGTCCTGGAGGCAGAATACAACGACATCTATCCAGAGACGGCTCCCGGCATCCTTCGCCCGGGACTTACCGGTATTGAAAAGCCAGTGGTCATCGCCCGGGATGAGTGGAATGCCAACCCTCCCAAGTATAATTATAGATACCATCCTTACTTTGACAAGCTGACCCTGCACCATGCCGCCGGCTGGCAGGCCTGGACGCTGGAGGAGGGCAAAGAACAGGTCAAGGCTATCCAGGAGTTTCACCAGGAGGGCAGAGGCTGGAGCGATATCGGCTATCATTTTCTGGTGGATCTTTCGGGCAACATCTACCAGGGGCGTCCTGAGATTGTTATTGGCGCCCATGTAGGCGGAGCAAACACTGGCAACATTGGTGTCTGTATGCTGGGTTGCTACCATCCTCCGGAAACCGACTGGCCCTGTTATGATACTATGACAAAAGATACGGAAGATGCTCTGGTCCATCTCTATGCCTGGATCGCTGATACCTACACGATTGATGCCCAGGTGCTTCTGGGCCATAGGGATTATTTTGGTACCACCGCCTGTCCCGGCGATAATGTCTGGTCCCTGCTCCCGGGTTTGCGTGAAGATATTGTATTATTCATTGCCAGCGGCGGACCGCCAGATGCTTTCCGCCTGTTGCCAAATTATCCCAATCCTTTCAACGCCATGACGACTATCCCCTTCCGTACAACAGGCGGTCAATCCGCACGGATTGTAATTACAGATCTTTTGGGGCGGGAGATCACTTCCTTAGAGAAAAAAAATACCCTGAACGGCTACAATGAAGTGCGCTGGCATGGGCGGGATGTTTCCGGGGTACGGGCAGCTACAGGAGTATATCTATATGCGGTGGAGACGGGCGGTGAAAGAAGGTCCGGGAAGGTGGTATACCTTAAGTAGAATCAGGCTTTGTATGATGAAGTTTATTGTTTTCGCAATCAGGGGTAGTTTCCATCAATGAAACAATACCATGTATATGTAATTGAATTGGATCCTGTGGTGGCGGATAAACGAAAATTCCGAGCTAAAAATCCAAAGTATATCAAAGGGAATGGCTGCGTTTATGTTGGCCAGTCTTCAAGAAAACCAGCATTGAGATTCGAACAGCATAAAGAAGGGTATAAGGCTAATAAATATGCCAGGGTCCATGGTATAAAACTACGGCCTGACCTGTATGAAAAATACAATCCCATTCCCACCAGGAAAGATGCGGAGGAAATTGAAGCCATGCTGGGCCGGGAACTGCGCAGACGGGGTTTTGGCGTATGGTTCAATTAATAAACTCAATCCCTGAAATATGGCCACTGCCATGACCAAGCCGGGAAAGCATCCTGCAACCTTGACCCAGCATTCGGATGGTTTTTTTGTTTGCAGGATCAGAAGTAGATTTGTGATGATTTAAAGGAGATTATGTAACTATGGAAACCTTAGTTCAATATTTGCTAGATGAAGGAGCCATCTGGTTGCCGCGGGTGATCGGTGTGGTGGCTATCCTCGCCGCTTTCTATGTTCTTGCGAAAGTACTAAAAAGAGTCATTATCACAGCAGCAGGGCGGCTGCAATTGGATCAAAACCTGATTGCTCTTTTTGCCCGGGTCAGCAGTGTCATGGTTATGATCTTCGGCCTTGTCACCGCCTTGGGAACGGTAGGTGTGGATGTCTCTGCCCTGGTGGCCGGCCTGGGGCTTACGGGATTTGCTCTAGGTTTTGCCCTGAAAGATACTATTTCCAACCTGCTTTCCGGCGTACTCATCTTACTCTACCAGCCATTCCAGGTAGGGGACCGCATTAAAATATCCAGCTTCGAAGGCCTTGTGGTCTCTATTGACCTGCGCTACACGAAGCTCGAGGCTGACAGCAGCACAGTACTGGTTCCCAATGCAAAACTGTTCACGGATCTCATCACGATCCTGTAAGGACAGGCAAAGAAGGCCGTGCAAAGCGCTGATGAGCCTCCTGGTGCATCAGTCCAGAATAAAGAACTCATTCCCGGAAGAAAGTGTCCCCCCTGCCGAAGCTTTGTTTGTTGTTTTTGGTGCAGAGGCTAGATTTAGCAATCATAATTAAGGAGAACTAATCATGAATGAAGCATTGGTCGTGCATTATAATGAAAGCGCACTCAGCACCCTGTTTCTGGGCTCTGCCAAGGTAAATACCGAACGACTCACTGAATTCCTGAATGAATACACTGCCCAGGGCTATTCTGTTAAGGCCGTGGAACGGGAATACCGGCGCATGCTGCTTTTTTTCAAGCGGGAAGCGTTTATTATTTTCCTGGAAAGGCCCCGACCATGACCCTGAAACTCAAGGAAAAATATTTTATCGATATCCACAAGGGCGTGACGGGGCTCTTTATCCTGCTTTTGATGCAGGTCTACGGCACCTGGGAGAATACCACCTCCTGGACCTATCTGGCTCTCCATGGGACCTATGGTATCCTGTGGGTGCTGAAAAGCCGCATCTTTCCGGATAAAACCTGGGAAAAGCAGACCAGTGTCTGGTACGGGCTCTACATGTGGTTTGGGCTCACCCTGTACTGGGCCTCGGCCTGGATCATCAATTCCGGTTTTTTCAACGGGGGGTTGCCCGTTGCGGCACCGCCGTGGCTTACGGGTCTGTGCACTGCCATGTTTGGTTTTGGCGTCTTTTTCCATTTTTCTGCCGACATGTATAAGCACACCCAGCTGGAATTAAAACCGGGAGAACTCATCACCGGCGGGATCATGTCCAGCTGCCGGAACATCAATTATTTCGGAGAGTTGCTCATCTATCTGTCCTTTGCGCTTTTGACCCTGCACTGGCTGCCCCTGGTTTTCCTGGCTATGATGATGATCATTGTCTGGTTCCCCAATATGTTCCGCAAGGACAAGTCCCTGGCCCGATATCCCGGTTATTACGAATACCAGAAAAACAGCAGTCTTTTTATTCCCTATCTGTATTGAAAAAGCCTGGAAGGCATGTTCCCGGAAGAATTTCAGCAGGACTAACCTGACGCCTGTCTGCTGCTGCGAATGCGCAGGCATGGTAAGAACCTGCAGACGGAGCGAGTCTTGAATAACTAAGATGTTTAAATATCTCAATTTATTGATCCTCTTATTTGTCTTTTTCACTGCCTGTGATCCTGGCTATGAACATGATATAGTGATACGGAATGGAACAATCGTAGATGGTGCTGGAAAGCCTCGCTTTCGGGGTGATATTGCAATAAATGGAAAATTGATAACCAGTGTTGGTACTGTGGATGGAGCAGGAAGAAAAGAAATAGATGCCCAGGGAAAAATTGTTGCCCCAGGGTTCATTGATACGCATAGCCACCATGATTGGGAGATCTTCGAAAAACCGGATGCCCTTGCAGCGGTGAGCCAGGGAATCACCACCCTATTCATCGGACAGGATGGCTTTTCCAGCCACCCAATGCCTGCTTTCACAAGCCGGCTGAAACGTAAACCTGCGGCTGTAAATATAGCATCCTTTGCAGGACATAATACTTTGCGTGAATTGGTCTTGGGCCAGGACTTCAGGCGAACTGCCACGGCATCGGAAATTGAAAAAATGTCCGCAATGCTGGCTGCAGACATGGAAGCAGGCGCCTGGGGTTTATCCAGCGGCCTGGAATATGATCCCGGCATTTATTCGAACTTGGAAGAAGTTATTGAATTAGCCAGGATCGCTGCCGCCAGAGGGGGACATTATATCAGCCATATCCGCAGCGAAGACAGGTATTTCTGGGAAGCAATTGATGAAATCATTTCTGTAGGGGAAATAGCCCAAATACCGGTACAAATATCGCACCTGAAACTGGCCTTACAGCGTTTGCTGGGCAGGACAGATGAACTAAAGGAAAAATTAGATAAAGCCCGGTTAAAAGGAATTGCAATATCAGCCGATGTGTATCCTTACACGTATTGGCAATCCACCATGCAGGTATTATTCCCTGAGCGCAATTATAATGACAGGTCCGAAGCTGAATTTGTTTTATCTCAGATAACAACGCCCGCGGGGTTCACATTTACCCAATACGATCCCAATCCGGATTATACAGGCCGGACACTTCAACAAATTTCAGAGCTCAGGAATGAAGACCCGCCAGCAACACTTCTGGCTCTCCTTGCAGAGACACTTGATAAAGAAGATTCTGAAAGTATCATCGCGGAAAGCATGAGAGAAGAGGATATCATCGATCTGATCCAATGGAAATATACGAATATCTGCACGGACGGCGGGTCTAACGGCGGTCATCCCCGCGGCTATGGCACCTATCCCCGGATTCTTGGCAAATATGTGCGGGAAAATGGCTGGTTAACCCTTGAAGAAGCAATTTATAAAATGACAGGACTTGCGGCGCAGAACATGGGGTTAAAGGGCAGGGGCGTCCTGAAAGCCGGGAATTATGCTGATATGGTCATTTTTAATCCGGAGACTATCATTGATAAGGCAACTTACCAGAATTCAACTGCAGTTTCTGAAGGTATGGTAGCGGTGTTTGTTAATGGCAGACCGGTGTTTTTAAATAATAAAACCACGCGGTATAGACCCGGGAAGTTTCTCTATGGACCCGGATATAATGTGGAGCAATGCGCTGATGAAATCACAGCGTATTTTAACAGACAAATAAATGCAGATGATCCCGGTGTTGCCCTGATGGTCCGCAAAGACGGCAGGATCATTTATCAGCGCGGGTTCGGCCTGGCCAATCTTGAGACAAAAGAAAATATCGATTCCCATTCATCTTTCAGGATGGCATCCGTTTCCAAGCAGTTTTTCGCAGCGGCGATTTTGATCTGTCAGGAAAAGGGATTACTCACTGTTAAAGATCCTGTCACAAACTATATTCCCAATGAGTACTTTACAGGTATAACCATAGAGCACCTGGTCCATCATACCTCCGGGATAGCTGATTATTATGATGAAGCTTTTAAAACCTGGGAGGGCAGCAGGAATCGAAATAATGCGGATATGATCAAATATTTTAAAGAGTCTTACCGGCTGCCCTATTTCCAACCAGGGGAGAAATATCAATATTGTAACCCAGGATATGAATTGATAGTCACTATCATTGAAACTGTGAGTGGCCAAAACATTTATGATTTTATGGATGAACATGTTTTTTCCCCACTGGGGCTGGATGAAACACAGGTTTTTGAGGGGATCAAGGATTTTCACTGCCCGCAGCGCGTCTTGGGCTATACAAAAAAGAAAGGCAAATTTGGGGAAGATGATTATACATTTCTCAATGGCATCATTGGTGCCGGAGGGCTTTACACTTCCTTAAACGACTATTCTAAATGGCTGGACGCTTTGGATAACCAGACACTTTTATCGGCCGGGAGCATGGCAATGATGTACGAACCAGCCCGCCTGAATGATGGCTCTATGGCCGCTATGGATGAAAGGACACTAAAAGATTTTCTTTTCCCCGATGATTCAACATACAGTTCTTACGGTTTTGGATGGTTCTTAACCAAGGGTAAAGAATCAGCCGTTTCTCATTCAGGCAGCTGGGTCGGCTTTCGAAATTATGTTTTTCGCAATCTGGATTCGGGTGTGGATATCATTATGTTCAGCAACAGGGGAGGAGCATTAGAAAAACATTGGTTTCGCAGGGTACTGCAAAGAATTGATAAAACCATCATGAGCCATTAATGAGTTTCCCTTTGACTGCCTGTGGAAACAGAATTGCAGACTGTTAACGATGTGAAGATAAAGTGGGGTTTTTTATTAATTCATATTCAAATCAAATACTAATATTGATATAAGACAAAAGCGGGGAATATAATATGGTTAAGAATCATTAAAATATTTTAGGAGCAGGAATTCAAGTGAAACTGATCTCTAGTATTTTTTTATTATTTTCACTGGCTACGGGAGGTCAGTCGGCTGTGTTGAGTTCCATACAGGAACTGCGAGTCTATTCAAAATCAATTTCGTCTACCAAACCTTTCTCTGTCCATTACCATGCTGACGGCCGGGTCCGGCATCTCAGCGGAACCCTGGCAGAACAGATTCATGGCGGTTATGATTTAACCATACATGATTTCATACGGAAATACAATCAGCTGTTTGGTGTACAGGATATTGCCGGCCAATTAAATAGAATCAGCCGACACAAAGATAAGCATAACATGGTGCATTTGGTTTACCAGCAGTATTTCAATGGTCTTCCTGTTTTCTACCGCTTTATGAAATTCCATTTTGATGTCCAGGGACACCTAGGATCGGTTGAAAATGATTATTATCCGGAGATAACTATTGGTACTGCGCCAACCCTGTCCGAACAAGACGCCGTTGCCATTGCGAAAACAAGAGTTGCTGGTTCACCAGTGCTAAAAAGCAGTATTCAGCTTGGCATTCATACCTACGACCGGGAGCCCTCCCTGGTCTACGAAGTGCAGCTGGGCACGGTTAATGATCCTGTAGCACTGCTGATTAATGCGCACAGCGGTATTGTTGAAATGGAGTATCCCCTTGCTGCCCATGAAGGACCTGCTATTGGGTACGGTATTACAAATCTGGGAGAAGAGATTCCGGATTTAAATATTTATGAAGGTTCTGGGTTTATTCAAGAATATAGTGTCTTTGACGCATTATGCTTGGATTGGTGCTACGAACTGGGGGATTGCGATGGCCAGGATTATTCTGAGTGTGAATTGAATATCCAACAGGGTGTCTGCGCGGATGGATATGTGGAGGATTGCAGTGGACAGTGCTGGAGTGATGAAATGTTATTGTATCTTTCCTGGGGGCTGGGTAATGATCGCTGCGAGACGGAATTTTTACCTGTAGACCTGCCGGAAGATGATCAATATTGCCTGGTGGATGAAAGCCGGCCTGATCTAGGCAGGATATTTACATTTTCTTCGTATTTAACAAATTATGAAAATGTAGGCTGGGTTACAAGCGCGGTGGATTCATTTACTCTCAGCGAGGACTCCCTTTCTTACCGTTCCGGAACGGAAGCTCATCATGGAATTCGCAGGTGTATTGATTATTTTAAAAATGTCCATAACTACAATGGTGTGGACGGGAATGGAAATCCTGTAATGGTTATTGTGGATTATAATGGTTGGAACGCGACCTACAACTGGATTTTGGACAAGACCGACTATGGTTTTGGCGGCTACCTGCCGGGTTATGGAACAACAACGCCATGGTCTGCCGATTTGGGAATTGTCGGTCATGAATTCGGCCATGGTATTACAGGGCATAGTTCGAAATTAGTTTACCAGAATTTGTCCGGTGCATTAAATGAATCGCTTTCAGACATGTTTGGTTATATCATTAAAAATCATGTATATGGTTCAACCAGCTGGTTATTAGGCGAGGATATTTTTATTGAACCGGAAGGGAAATTCATCCGGGATATGTCCAATCCACCCAATGGCAATGATCCGGATCATATTGATCATGCATATTTCCATTCACTGACGGATAATCCAAATGATAATAACGATAATGGCGGTGTGCACACCAATTCCGGGATACCAAACAAGGTGTTTTATCTGTTGGTTGAAGGCGGGGATCATTATGGATACCATATCGAACCCCTGAATACCGATTTTGACAGCTCCCTGGCCCTTGCTGCAGACATCGTTTTTACCTGGGATACGCAATATTTATCTATGTGGGATGACTTTTCTACCGCCCGGATAAAAATGCTGCAGGTTGTTTCCGACCTGTACCCGGAAAACATGGATATCTATTTATGTGTCTTCCATGCCTGGGCTTCGGTCGGTCTGGAGCCGGATGTTTTCGTCTCGGGACTTCCTGAGCAGGAATATTTTGCACCTGGTTCCGGCCAATTTGATATAGGGGTTGACCTCAGCCAATTCGTTGGCCTGGAATCAGCCGTTTCCTTGATGCTTGTTCCCCTGAGCGGGAACATCGCGGATACACTCGATTGTACCCTGGATGATAGTACCGGTCTATACAAAACGACTATTATAATTCCTGATAATGAAACGGCTTTACAGGTTGACTTGAATGTTTTGGATTCTACCGGTCAGGAATATATTTATGATGGATTAACATATTTTACAACCAGCGGACCGGTACAGGTTTCGGAAATCCAATTTATTAATGATACCATTCCCAACCCGGGTGATTTCCTTGTTACCACATTGGGACTGCGAAATGAAGGCAGTGAAACAGTTACCATTGACGTCATGGCCTATCTTCATACAAATGATGACTGTATTGAGAACGCAAGCACCAATCTCCTTCATTATGGCAATATTGACCCGGGTTCAATGCATTTTCCACAGGGGGGATTATTTTCTATTACCATTGCAGACAGCTGTATTCAGGGCAGGGATGCTGAAGTTGTAGTTGAGATCGGATCCCAGGGACATTATTTTTGGGCAGATACCATTTATATTCCCGTTCAGGAGCAGCTAGGAATCCCTGGAGGATCCCTGTTAATTACTGAATTTAATTTACAGCCTGCTTACCCCAACCCATTCAACCCGGTGACCATCCTGCGTTACCAATTACCGGAAGATGCTATGGTAAATATAACTATTTATGATATGATGGGTAGGCAAGTCAGAACACTGGTCAGCAGTCAGCAAAGTACCGGTTACAAATCAGTGCAATGGAATGGCACCAATGATGCCGGCTCTCCCGTATCAGCAGGGCTTTACTTGTATAGGATACAAGCGGGAGAGTTCAGTCAGACCAGGAAGATGGTATTATTAAAATAAAAGTATCATAGTAAAGGATTAATCGTACGGAATCTAGGTGTTTGATTGTAATTTTTTCTAATAAGCAGGAGAAAATAATGAAAAACTACCTTAATACTTTTCTAGCACTGGTTACCTGTGGTGCATTGTTTGCCGGGAATGCGGGAAAACCCGCCTATGAAGCGCTGGAATTCTTTGAACCCTTGATCGGCGACTGGGAAGGAAAGAGTGAAACAATCGGTATTTTTGAAGGCCTGCCTGGCCAGGGTACAAAAAAGACGATCAACAAATCCACCTACCGATGGCTGGTGGATAAAACAGCGGTGCAGCGGGAATGGAAAACCCTCGAGGCAGATGGAAAGACTGTCATTAATATCGGTACCAGTATTTATACCCTGGACCCTGTGACCAAAAATATTGTTTCTACCAATTTTGGTTATGACGGTTCCGTATATTGGACAGGACATGGTCGGGCAACGGGGGATGGGAAAAAATTCACCTTTGATATCGAGGAGGTCACCATTAACGGCACCTACACGGATTACACCATGCAATTGCACCTGGAAGGGAAAAATGTATTAAAATGGAAGATATTGGATGTAACGCAGAACCAGAAGAAATTACCTGACTCTTCGTTGCGCCGAATGAAACGGAAATAAAAGCCTGTTTTTAAAGAGCCTTTTTACAAAAGCCCCGCTCTTAGCGGGGTTTTTTGTTTTCAGGAGTTTTAAATTCCTGCATGCGCCATTTGTTCATAGTTTCTCTTTTTTTCCTGTCTATCAGCGTTGCCCAGAATTTTGGAATGGTACTTTTGTCAAATCGGCTTCAGGGCGGTTTGAACCATACCTGGCTGATTGATAATGAATTCAATTTTATACACAGCTGGACCCATCCGGTGGCCGTACACAGTATGGTCTACCTTGAGCCGGACAGCACCCTGGTTGTACCGCTGCGAATTCTGGAACCCTATATAGAATACAGCCATCCCATTGGCGGGCACTTTCAGCGCCTG
>Ga0208408_1001331_pt1 | contig 14229 bp, 11 predicted proteins | sample ETNtaG_4_FD_185776 | JGI IMG/M metagenome (GOLD analysis project Ga0208408, IMG submission 185776) | Marine microbial and viral communities from oxygen minimum zone, Eastern Pacific Ocean - ETNP201406SV67 (SPAdes) (version 2) | ecosystem: Environmental > Aquatic > Marine > Oceanic ... | reverse complement strand
CTTCACAACTCCAATGTAATAATCCAATGAATAGTAATAATGCTAAATAATTACGCATCTCCAAATCTACCCTTCCCCCCACAAACAAAAAACCCCGGGTGACCGGGGCTTGATGGTGTGAAAAGGGTAATTTTATTTTAGCAATACCATCTTCTTGGTTTTTCTGAACTCTCCCGCCTGCATCATGTACAGGTAAAGACCTGCACTAACTGGCAGACCTGCATCATTGGTATTTTACCACCAACCAATAATTTTCCACCAAATTGATCCCACACCAAGCCAAACAACCATGTGATAAATAGAAACCAGGAATCCAACTTTAAACCAGGTCATTGGCTGTACATACCCGTTTCCATAATAGATTATTACCGGACCCGTGGAATAATTTGTCAAACAACCGCAAAGGTTGGAAAAATAAGCGATAATTCCTACGATAAGGAATGGGTTCAAATCCATCCCAGATGCAACCATGAAAATAGCGCCTACCAAAGCGGCAATATGAGCCGTGAGCATTGAAAAGAAATACATGGAATAAAAATAAATTATGGCAAGAGATAGAAAGAGGAAACCTGGGGAAATTCCTGTGAGAATCTGTTGGATACTTTCTGCAAACCAAGAAATAAAACCGAGATCCTTGAGACTGGTTGCAAGTGTCAGCAAGCCGCCTAACCAGATAAGCGTATCCCATGCCTTGTGGTTTTTCACCATTTGATCCCATGATATAGTATTTAAAAGAAGGATGGTAATAAGTCCCAAGAGGGCTACAGTTGTGGTTCCCCAGCCGTGGAAGGGTTTAGTTGACCAGAGGAAAAGCATTATCCCCAGGGTTGATGCGGTAAATGTCTCCGAGCGAGTCCAAGGACCTAAAGCCTTGATGTCGTTTTTTATTTTGTCCCGAATTGGCTGAATAGACTTAATTGTTGGAGGAGATAGGTATCTTATCAAGACAGGAAGGCCAGCAAGTCCAGCCAACCCGGGAACAATACTTCCTAATGCCCAATTCAGCCAATCAAATTCAATTTGGAAAACATCAAGTGCTGCTTTTGAAACCAAAGGGTTGGCTGCCATTCCTGTAAGAAACATTGCTGCAGTGATCAGATTTGCATGCGCTCCGACAAGATGAAGGTATTGCCCTGCTTTCTCGGATGATTGGGTTGGAGTAGAACCCAATGTCCGTGACATAGAATCCACAATTGGAGCAAGAATTCCTCCGCCCCGGGCTGTATTTGAAGGGACCAGCGGTCCCAATATCAATTCTGCAGAACAAAGAGCATATCCCAATCCCGTTATAGACCTGCCAAGAGCATGAATACAAAGCAATGATATTCGTCTGCCTAAACCTGTATCAATTACCACGCCTGCTATCAGGAAAGCAATAACAACAAGCCATGTGACCGAGTCGCTGTAGCCCTTCAATGCATCTTTCAGTGAGATTAATCCTACCATTACAGAAAAGGACAAACCTGTCAAAACACTTATTGCCATGGGCACAGCCCGCACTATAAGGGAAATAATGACTGAAATAAATACAACAAATATCTGATACCCGTTTTCCTCCAAGCCTGAAGGCGGTCCAGCCAACCATAGGACCATTCCTACAATGATTGGATATATATATTTCAAATTCTTGTTATCCATAATTAAATCTACCCATCCTCCCACAAACAAAAAACCCCGGGTGACCGGGGCTTGATGTTGTAAAAATCTATTTTAGCAGTACCATCTTCTTAGTCTGTCTGAAATCACCTGCCTGTATGGTATATAGGTACAGCCCTGCTGATACTGGTGAACCTTTTGCACTAAAAAGAAATAAAGAGCATATATATTTTATAATCTCTATTAAGACTCTTCTTCAATGATTTCATCATAATATAATTCTGAATCGGTTTTAATGATTGTACCACCCAATGTTCCAATTATGAATCCATTATCAGATGTCTTATTAATATCAAATCCGCCATTTCCATTGGTATATATTGTGGTTGTATCCTCCATTGAACCCCATTTATGAACCCACGATCCCTTGTTTTTATGTTCTGCGGTCCAAGCAATACCACCACTAGATGTTGTTGTTATGGAAAAATGAGGAATCCTTTCCATAAATTTCAGGCCTGACCATGATTTTTCGTCAACCTTTTCACCATTTTCGTCAACCTTTATATAAAGAACCTTTGCAACAGAACCACAGGTATTAATATTATAATTATGGAGGCACATGTCACCTATCATTGCATATCCACCATTTTCAATGGCCACAACATCATCTGCTTTCTCCATATAAGGGCCGCCATAAGTCTTTTCCCATATCAATCCACCGTTCTTTTTCAATTTCAATATCCAAAAATCCTTATAGTACATAAAGTTAAATGCACAATCATATAATTGATTACCGTGGCTTTTTTCACCGACTACGATTAACATTCCATCATTAGACTCTGTTATCGACCTAAAAATATCATCCTCACAATTTGTCCCAAAATATTTTTGGGTTAAGATATTTCCTTGCGGACTAAATTTAACAAATTTTGCCTGCCCGCCACTGGGACCTCCAACGGCATAATAATTTCCATTGCTATGCTGAATTACATCTTCATAGTTCGGATATTGACCGACTTCACCGTTTTTCCATTCTTCAACACCATTTGAATCGGCTTTTACGATTCCTTCCCAGCTCGCATATAGATAGCCACCATCGTTGGTTTGGATGACTGCTCTAGTTAAACCAAAATCTCCTAAGCTGTATGTATTTTGCCACTCTTCATTACCGTACTTATCTAGTTTCAGTAGCCAAGCCTTCCCACCTTGACCTCCAGCTATGATATACCCTTCGTCTTTCGTCTGTCTAACTGCACTTTTTGCATTTCCAATGTTTTTTTCGAATGTAATGATGGGGTCTGGATTACCTTCTGATGAATTTTGATTTTCTTCACATCCCCATAAACTTAGTACAATAAATGGTAGAAATAATATATACCTAATCATATCAAAATCTACCCATCCTCCCACAAACAAAAAACCCCGGGTGACCGGGGCTTGAAGGTTAATCGCAGTTAGATATGTCCTGCTGTCCTGTTCTATTATCAAGACAGGACGGATATGGTGGACAAAATTTGTTGTCCCTTAAATCAATAAAATCAAAACTTCTCCATCTCAAATTTATATCACATATACTCTCTGGTATCGCTCCCGTAAGGTTATTCTCCCGGATTGAAATTCTTCTTAAGGATTTCCCTTGAGATTCATAGGGTGTATCACTTTGGGAATAATGGGCATTTATATTCCATATTTCCATTGGGACTTCTCCTGTTAATTGATTTTTACTTAAATCCAGCCAATGTAGATTGGTATTTCCTAGCTCGGCTGGAATAGAACCTGTTAATTGATTATTTTGTAACCATAGAAACGTAAGGTTTGTGAGATTTCCAAGCTCCGGTGGTATTGGTCCTGTTAGCTGATTATCCTGTAACCGCAGTTGTTCAAGATTTGCCAGATTCCCAAGCTCTGAAGGCAATGGCCCTGCTAGTTGACCGCCGATAGCATATATACGTTCTAATTCTGGAAGATAACCAATGCTGCTTGGGATAGAAGATATCTGTGTATTTGAAAAATAGAGATACTCTAATTTATCTAGGTTAACTATACTTTGTGGAAAATTAGTAATAGGAAGATCAGATATATCCAAAGAACCTAATCTTCCATTGAGGGAGACTTCCAAAGATCCGGAATTATTCCAATCAATGATATACCAGGTCTGTATGCCTAATTCCAGAGGCGATAAGTTTCCTAGATTACTGTTAGAATTTATAATATCTTGTAGGATATCCAGATCATCCTGGTAAAAACAATATCCGTCATATATATTTCTATTATTTATTGGTGGTGGATTAGCAATAGCAGTATACCCTTCTGAGCAGTTAGGATATAGATTACATAATTGATTGTTAATTATATTGATGGTGTTTTCTGCAGTACTCATTTCAGTAAAACACTCTGGATATGGAGGGCAGAAATTATTACCTGAAAAAACATAATTTGAATTGTTACACTCAAGCCCGCAAACATCTATATTGCATAATTCCTCCGGTATTTGTCCTCTAAGATTATTTCCGCTTAACCACAAACAGCTCATATTAGTCAAATTCCCAAGATCTGGGGGAAGTACCCCATTGAGTTCATTATTTTCTAACTCCAAAATAATAAGGGACGTCATATTCCCCATTTCCGGTGGTATTGGTCCGGAAATATAATTGTAGCTTAGATTAACTTGTTCAATATCCGTCAAATTACCCAGTCCAGAAGGTAGTGAACCGCTAAGTTGATTGTTTTTCAGGTTTAATGCTGGCCAGTAATCCATTCCCTGTCCATCAGGACCACCAGATGATGGGTTATACCAAGGGTTCTTATACACACCGAGATTTGTCATGTTGCCAATTTTGGATGGGATTTCTCCGTTGCATTCATCTGTATCATCACAATGTGTTATACAGCAATCTTTATTATCGTGCCATGGACTTGGTTCACAGTTAAAATCATATTCATAGCATCCAAGCTGGTTATCAGCCATATCAAATACATGTAATTGAGTTAGGTTGCCTATCTGCGACGGGATAGAACCAGTTAAATCATTATCTCTTAATCCAAGGCTCCTTAGATTTATCAAATTCCCAATTGAAGATGGAATTTCTCCACTGAGATGGTTATCCGATAACCACAATCCTTCCAGATTAGTTAGATAACCAATCTGATTTGGAATTGTTGCATTACATTCATCTGTTTCACTACAAAGTTCGTTGCAATTATCTGTTGCCCAGTCACCCAGCCAATTATATTGATGACAGCCAAATTCATTATCAGTCAAATCTAGAATTTCCAAATTAGTAAGATGGCATATTTCTGGTGGAATTACATTTCCAATTCTGGGTTCACTTGTGCGAAGTGCTCCACGAAGTTTCAATGTTGTTAGATTTGTGAGTAGTCCTATTGCACGCGGGATTGTATCACCTACACTAGTGCCACCTACAAAAATATCAATACTAATTGTAGTAGTATTTTCAATCGAATAACAATTACCGAATACAGTTACTCCATTCGTACCATCAGATGCGGTACATAGGCTTTCCTCATTTATATCATCAAGTGAGGGACAATCTAATAATTGAATTGTTTCATCATTATCTTTTTCTGGTATCACGGGTTCTTGTTCACCGCAAGACCAAAAAACCAAACCAGTAAATAGTAGTAACGCTTTATATCTACCCATATCCAAATCTACCCATCATCCCACAAACAAAAAACCCTAGGTGACCGGGGCTTGTATAAGATGCTTTATTATTGATAAAAAATTATTTTAAGATTTAAGAAAATCTTCCTTTTTTAAACCAGTTATTTTTTCTATACCTGATATCAATCCCAAATAACCTTTACCAACAATCAACATAGTAGGCAACAAAACTGCTACATAACTTATCCATGTCATTGTTGAAACCTCTTCATTAAAAGTAGATTCCCCAGGATTTGAAACAACAATTAAAGAAGCCAGAGTAAACTGTATAAGGGAACTAATAAAAAAACCTGCGATAAGATAATAACCTGCTTTTCTAACTATATTTTCAAATTGATATTGCATTTCTTGTGTGATGGAAATTCTAATTTTATCATTATCAAATAGAGTTTCATTAAGTAAAATATTATTGAATTCACTTTGTCTGTATTTTTTCATTATGATTAACACCGAACCAATTATTATTGGCAACATACCCTCTTTAAATATGAACCAATTTTTTGATAAACCAAATTTTCCTCCAAAAATTCCTATTCCACCAGTTAACAGGATATTGATAAAACCTAAGATTGATATTAGGTTTATTTTCTTACGATTTAGAAAATCATAGAAGAAATAGATAACTGGACAAATTAATGCAATAAAGAATACAATCGATGAAATATCAACTGATATTAAAAGTTTATAAACCCACGAATCCCTATCAGACTGAATTAAAATTTTATTAATCCATACATTTCCATTTTTTAATATTATTACAGGAATTAAAATATTACAGGAAAGACTTAATATAGGATTATCTTTCTTTTTATTATTTTGGAGAAACATGTTTAATTAATCTACCCATCATCCCAATAACAAAAAACCCCGGGTGACCGGGGCTGTTTATGATTGTTTCTATTCGTCTTTTTTTCGAAGGTGCACGTCAATATATAACATGGTAGTGAGAATAATAAGAAAAATACTGCGAGAATTCTTTTTTGATATGTATAAGATATGCCACCAATTTAATTATCTTCTACATATGCTTCATTTTCCCAGTTGATTTTATTTATTTTAAATAATTTTCCATCAACTTTATACTTCCCGCTAAGACTGTAACTTTTTATTTTAGCATCTTTTTGAACATAGACTCTCGTCCCTCCTCCTCTTGACTTACTAAAATTTCTTAATTCATTATCATTCAAAATAATTGAATCTCCTTGAGCGAGAGAATATTTTTCCGAGTAATAACCTTTACCTATGACGCCAGAAACAAAAACACCTATTTTTAACCACTCCCAATAGAAATCATCATTATTAATGATAGTGTAAACACCATCATCGAAAAGTATTTCTGCGTTAATTTCGCCGATTGGGGTAGAAGCCTCTGGCAAATAAATACGTGTGTAGTAAACATAAGCCAGATAAGGAACAGCAAATAGAATAATAATAATTTGAAATTTTTTTGGTATTTTTAATTTGCTCATATGAGTTAACCCCCATTTTTTCTATCCAAATCTACCCATCATCCATTGTCAATGTAATCAGCAGGATTATTGATCAAGGCATGCCTCTGGAGAAAGCATTGCATTCTCCTCGTGTTCATCCTCTGGAAGAAGGGATTAGTTTAGAAATTGTGGATGAAGTTAGTTGGAATCAAGATGACAGCATGTATTTTTCGCAGTTAGGTTATACGGTTGAAATGAAACGACTTCCCGGTCAATTTGGGCGAATTCATGGGGTAATGCTGGACACCTTAACAGGGGAATGGATTGGTTGTGCAGACCCAGACTGGGAGGTACGGCTGCATTTCCTAATTTGGAATAATTGGGATACACTGTTATTGGTTTCCCCTTCATTGCATAACAGATAAAAATAACAAGACAGAGCAAATGGCTACTACATGATAATCATTTTACTTAGATTGTTAACCCACTCTTGGAAAAGCCTTGTATCATATTCCTTATTCAATAGATTTAATAAACATAATAATTCTTAATAGAAAAATATAATGAAATTTATGCAAACAAAATCTTTGTTGTTCCTATTAAGTACCTACTTATTTAGTAGCTGTCATTTATTTCCCGTATTGGTAAAGGATAGGCCGAAAAGAAAAAGTTCCTGGAAGCATGGTGCCATGGTCAGTGCTGCTAATCCTTATGCGGTTGACGCAGCCATTACATTATTGGAAAAAGGCGGGAGCGCAATTGATGCTGCAATTGGAGCTCACGTAGTGCTTGGGTTAGTGGAACCTCAAAGCTCTGGTCTAGGTGGTGGTGGATTTTTACTACATTATGATTATGGAAAAGAAAATTTAACTTTTATTGATGGCAGAGAGACAGCACCTGGAAAAGCTACTTTTGATATGTTTATGAAGGACGATGGCACTGTTATGGATTTTCTTGAAGCATGGCCAAGTGGTAAGGCTGTTGGCACGCCAGGTATTGTAGCACTTTATTCATCTGCACATGCAGCCTATGGTGTATTGCCATGGTCCGAACTTTTTGATTATGGAATAGCGCTAGCCGAGAATGGGTTTATCGTATCTCCAAGATTAGCCGACTTTCTTATTACAGCACAACAAAAAGGAAGGCTTAGCATTAACGCTAAAACAAAAAAATACTTTTTCCCTAATGGAAAACCTCTTCAAAGAGGGGATAGATTAACCAACATTGAATATGCAAATACCTTAAAAAAGATTGCTCAAGAAGGGGAATCTGCATTTTACAGTGGTCCTATAGCTGAAGCGATCGTTTCTGCAGTACAAGAAGAACCATATCCTGGTGCTCTAACATTGTCTGATATCAGCAATTATAAAACGGTAATTCGTCCTGTAATCTGCGGGAGGTTCAAAGATATGAACATTTGTACAACATCACCCCCTTCCTCAGGTGCAGCACAGGTCATGATTACAGGATTGTATGATCATTTGGTCAAAACTGCAATAAATCAAGATGACAAAATAGTGGCGTTTGTTGATGCACAAAGATTGGCATATGCTGACCGCGATCATTATTTTGGTGATCCAGATGAAATCGATATTCCCATTGATTTTCTGCTTAACCCAACGTATCTGAAACATAGAGCTAATGAAAGATTTGACCCAAATGAGAAACCAATTCCCGGTAATCCGGCACTGGTTATTGATACACTTGCAGCTATTCCCAATTGGGGAAGGGATAATACAATAGAAGCAGCAGGGACAACTCATCTTTCAATTGTGGATGGGAATGGTAATGCGGTGGCAATGACTGCAACAATCGAAAGTGCTTTTGGATCTCAGCGATGGGCAGCTGGTTTTCTTCTGAACAATGAAATGACTGATTTTGCCCGAGAAGTGCCAGCGGATGGTACACAACTTGCCAACGCTGTTGCACCAAATAGAAGGCCTAGATCTTCCATGTCTCCTACGATGATATTTGATAATAATAACCAGTTGCTTATGATTACAGGTTCACCTGGAGGGAATTCAATTCCCGCCTATGTTTCCAAGACAATTATTGGCGTATTTGATTGGGGATTGACTGCACAGCAAGCTGTAGATTGGCCAAACATAATTGCTCGAGGCGACCAGGTTAGGGTAGAAATTGCCAATAATAAAGGGAAAATAATTGCCTCAAATTTGGCTAAAAGAGGATACCAGGTAGTAGAAAATTTAAGTGAAAACTCTGGAATCCATTTAATAATTGTGACGCCAAATGGTCTAGACGGTGCTGCTGATAAGCGACGAGAAGGATTGGTAAGAAGTATTAAGTAATATATTTATACACATAGTGAGACCAGGCTCTTTTTTTACATTGCAAGGCTTTATAATGTTTAATATTATAAAAAGTATTGATCACAAAATAACCAGATAAAATTTAGACACGGTATGCGCAAAAGGGTGGAGATGCGCCTTGGTGTACCTGGGTGTGTCCTACAAAAGCGTGTCCTACATTTGTATATATAATGTGTAGAGATGTAAAAATAAGTAAAACAAAAAACCCCACGAATGTGGGGCTTTATGTTGTGAAAAGGGTAAAATTATTTTAACAGTATCATCTTCTTAGTCTGCCTGAACACCCCTGCTTCAATACTATATAAATATACTCCTGCTGAAATTGGCTGGCCCTGGCTATTCGTAGCATTCCACTGGATTGATTTATAACCAGGTGATTGATTGGCATTGATAAGATTGTTTACCACATTACCCAGCATATCATAAATGGTAATACTAACAAATGAATCTTCTCGTAAATCATAACTTAAACTTGTTATGGGGTTGAATGGATTTGGATAGTTCTGGTTTAGTTTAAATTTTTCAGGAGTATTGGTAATATTTGAAAACCGAAGTTGTTGATTTTCACATTCGTTGGTATCTAACCCTATTCTCCACCACTCATCAAAAGTTGTATCACTAAAGGAAACTATATCCCCATCACATTCAAATGTAACAGACCGTTGCCAAATATTTCCAAAAAATATATCAATAGTTAGGGTATCATTAATAAACGTATATGGATTTGGATTTGGAATGGCATTACTGGTATCCAATGAATTCCAATAAGTTGAGTCACACCCATTATCATCTGCACAATAGTAAGTATATCTTAAACCATCGACGAACTCAAACATCGTGTTACCTGGGTCACCTTCATACAATTGCGCTATCCATCTTCCATCTATATTTTGACTGGAGGCAAATTGCATTACAAAAACTAAAATAAATATAATTTTCATTAACTGGAATTCCTTAAAAATTAAAATGTTATAGTGGTTAATGAATGAATAACGTGTATCTTATTATCAATACTTATATCTAATTCGACTTTATTAAAATAAGTTAATAAAATTAAATCTACCCATCATCCCACAAACAAAAAACCCCGGGTGACCGGGGCTTGATGGATACAGTAGTATATGTATTTCTTAGGTGGAATTAGTTGTTTTCTATTTTGGGATATACAAAAATTTAATTCCCTTAAATATTGATGATGGAAGTATCGTCATGTGGTCCTCATCAGGTAAGATAATATTTTTATAATACAAAGTTTGCGGCTTCATAGATCTACTGTAAAATAGATAAAGCTTTATTAAATATTCTTTCGACAATTTTACTATATGCAACTTCGCTAAGATGTAAATCATCTGATGCAACTAAATCAGGTTGTTCTAATCCTAACCTTGAAATATCTGTAATATCTTGAAAATAGACATTCTCCTGTTGACATTTTATAGATGCAAAATCATTATATTGGGAAATCTCATCTGAAACTATTTCCGGAGTTGTATAGTATTGACCAATAGGTGTAAAAGAATAATCAGGTATAGAGATTACTATTACCTTATTACGATCATTCTTACCAAAATAAATCGCTTTTTCCAATAGGATAGGGAATTCTTCTTCATAAACAGAAAATGGTAGTCTGCGAAATTGATTATTAACACCAATCAGTAGTGTAACAATGTCATAATCATTGGGTGGATCTATAGAAACTATTCCATTAATTAGATCAGTTGTTGTCCACCCTGTTTGGGCGATACTAAGGAGAGTCAAATTATTTGCTTGTCCTTTATTGAGAGTATCCAATAATTGATTTGGGAAACTACATGCATCACAAACACCCTCACCAAAAGTGTAGCTATCACCCATTGCTAAGTATTTATATCCAGATATTGGATGTAAATCTATATTATTATCTGAGTTAAAACATGAGATGAAAAAAATCGGTATTAATAATATTCTAAATCGAAATTTGGATATAACATATAAAAATATTTTCACATTCAAATCTACCCATCATCCCAGTAACAAAAAACCCCACGAATGTGAGGCTTATTGATCCAGATGCGTTTTATTTATATCTTTAAAATTTGTTTACCTTTATTTTCGCCGGTAAAAAGACGATTGAGTGTTTTGGGACAATTTTCAATTCCCTCTTGAATATCTTCCCGATGTTTGATTTTACCTTCCATCAACCATTTTGAAAGTTCTTGTATCGCTTCATCCATCCTATCAAAATAATCTAATACTAAGAAACCTTCCATTTTTGCTCGATTAATAATCAAACTACTCAGGTTCCTAGGACCAACTGGTAAATCTTCACTAGCATAATTTGAAATTGAGCCACAAATGACAATTCTAGCCTTTTGGTTAATTTGATATAAGACTGCTTCAAGCAATGGACCACCAACATTGTCAAAATAGATATCAATACCCGAACTTGCAATTTTCCTCAATTCTTTAGTTGCTTCAGTGTTTTTATAATCAATCACATGATCAAGACCACAATCTTCAAGCCAAGCACATTTTTCTTCACCGCCAGCAATTCCAATTACATTACAGCCCTTAATTTTTGCAATCTGTGCAACTACGGAGCCAGTTGCTCCAGATGCTCCCGACACCACAACAGTTTCGCCTTCTTTTGGCTTACCAATATCAAGCAACCCAAAGTAGGCAGTGATGCCAGTTAACCCTAGAACATTCAACATCGTGGGGATTGGGAAGAATTCTGGTATGACTCTAAACCCTTTTCCATCAGATATTAGGTGTGTTTGCCAACCAACAATTCCACTAACCAAGTCACCTTCTTTAAAATTTGGATTTTTGGATTGTATGACTCTGCCCATTCCACCTGATCGAATCACTTCATCAATTTGTATTGGTGGAAGATAACCCGGTCTGTCTGTAAGCCATATTCTCTGAGTAGGATCCACTGATAGGTATTCTGTTTGTATCAATATTTTGCCCTCATTTAATTCAGGCATAGCTTCTTCAATCAACTCAAAATTTGATGCTTCAACTAAACCTTTTGGCCTTGTTTTTAATATCCACTTCTTATTTGTTAAACTCATATTATTCTCCAGATTTATGATTTAGCACATCTTGCCCAAACAACAAGCCAGTAAGCATTAATAGTGGTAGTAATCGGACCATTAAGACAATATTACACTCCAGTAGTCCTAAATGTCTATAAACAAAAAACCCCAAGATTGTGGGGCTTGATGCAAAGTATATTTTCTATACTCGTTGAAATTATTTAGTTGGATATTTCTCTACCACATGATTTACTGGTTTTATGGTTTGTAGATAATCATAAATAGCGCCTAAATCATCATCGGTCATCCCGGCATATGATGACCATGCCATAACTGTATTTTCATGAGTCTGCCCATCTGGAAGTTTAATTGGCTCCTTAAAAGATTTAAATAAACCTATAAAATTCTCTTTGGAACGGTTTCCTATACCAGTTTCCATATCTGGAGTGATATTAGAAGAACGAACAATGACTCCATCTGGTAGATGAAAATCATTCCCTCCTGCAAATTCCATTCCTTCTTTATATTTACCCGGCCTACTCCAAGTTGAATGACAGCTGTAACAATCTCCAATTTTTGCCAAATATTTACCGTATTGTACAGTATTTGTTCGTTCTGGTTTTGGTTTTGGATACCATGGCTTAGGCATCGACCTCTCAATCAATTTTATCATTCCCTTGATTTTCTTTTTGGGATGTATTTCATCAATTGGTTTGAGTGATTTAATATAGGCAACAATAGAATAAGCATCCTCTTTATCCATATTATGATAGCTTTCATAAGACATTATAGGGAAGAGAGGTTCTCCTTTATTATTTACACCTGCTGTAATAGAACGCAAGAGTTCTCCATCAGTCCAATCACCAATTGCTGCAGGAGTAATATTAGGGGTATAAATATCCATGCTGCCCATTGGCCCCATTTTCGCTTTTATATGAAAGCCGCCTGCTCCTTCCTTGCCTTCAATAGGCAATCCTCGTCCAAAATATGAAGGGTCTGTACCTGAATGACATGACATGCAACCAGTCACATTATTTGCCAGATAATTTCCTCTAGAAATTCTTTCCGGAGTTGCTTCGATAATAATATCTTTGGCCGGTATCATATCAATAGGTATTAAGGCAGCACAACTCCAAACAATTAAGCTAATTGATGAAATTAAAAACAAATATTTTTTCATTATTCCCACTCTTCTTTTTATGTCAAATAAAATATTATAATAATAATTCAAGTTAAATAATAAATAGAATTCAAATAACCCCACAAACAAAAAACCCCGGGTGACCGGGGCTTGATGTTTATTTCTCGTTTTTTATTTTGTTATCAAACCCGGGAACATGCCTTCTTTATAATCAAAATAAGCACCCACAGAACCAACAGCACACTTGGAACGTTCTAAATTATTATTTTCCCTAATAGAGTATACAGCATCTATACCGGTACAATGTGCACCTAGAAAATATTCCACTCCGTAAGTCTTCATAAATTTTGATGTCCATGTTATTTCTTTATCATTTTTTTTAAATAAATGGAAACCCCCAATTGCAGCATAAACTTTAGAGTTCCCGAATGATTCGACAGAATATTTGAGGGTATTTACAATTCCGGCATGACCACAACCAGAAACTAAAATTAATCCATTCTTTGTTTTAATAACTACTGATTGGTCTTCAGGAATATTATCTTCAACAATTTCTCCGTTAATTTTCATTTCCCTGTAACCAGACCAGTTTTTTTCATTATGGTATCTAGGAACCAATCCTGTGGTCCAAATATTTGGTAAAATCTCTTCAGGTAATTCATGAAATATAAATTCTGCACCTAAGTTCAATAATTTATCCTTTTGTTGCATGAAAAGATTCCTATTTTTACCATTAGATAGCCTTTCTTGTAATATTCCTTTACCTACATGTATATATTTCATTGCTTTTGGATTAATCAACATCAGATTTTCTCGCAGGTTTATTAACCCACCTGTGTGGTCCGAATGATTATGGCTTAAAAAAACATGTTCTACAGTTGATAAATCAATATTAAGACTCTCTGCATTTTCTAATACAGTATTTTCCCTAAATCCTGTATCAAATAATAATTTTTCACCGTCAGATTCTATTAATGCAGAAAATCCCCATTCTCCCAAATAATCATAATCGGCAACCATTGTTGAC
>Ga0208408_1001330_pt1 | contig 14246 bp, 10 predicted proteins | sample ETNtaG_4_FD_185776 | JGI IMG/M metagenome (GOLD analysis project Ga0208408, IMG submission 185776) | Marine microbial and viral communities from oxygen minimum zone, Eastern Pacific Ocean - ETNP201406SV67 (SPAdes) (version 2) | ecosystem: Environmental > Aquatic > Marine > Oceanic ... | reverse complement strand
GGATTCCAGAATATATCAATTCCCGAATCTAATCCAAATGCTTCTGACATAAGATGCATGGTCATTGTATCTGGCCAAATAATCAAAACCAACGAATCAACTAATTGTAGAGTCCAATGAGAAATCGAAAGGACAGGTAGGGTATCCCAACCAAATAGAGTTCCTACAGCCATCATGAACTCATACATACCAATGACTAGAGCAATGTAGACTCCATATTTTGGAGAAATAAGACCCAAGGTGTTGAAAACGGCACCATACGCAGTGAGAGCTAAAATCGTGGCTAATCCTATCCCTAACCAAACCAAAATATCTCGGAATCTAATTATGGAGTCACCAGGGCCCAATATGGAGGTAAATATCCCCATTATTATCGACATAATTAGAATAAAACTCCCTGCTATCAAGAGATATCCGAGGATTCTGTAAACAATAAATTCACCTCTATGGATTGGTTTCGAAAGTAAATAATGGAGGGTTCCGTTTTCAGTTTCATCACGAACTAGCCCTAGTGCTAGGAATAGAGGAAGGAAAATTGAAAGAATCATAACAAAAGCAATTTTACCAACTGCAACAATAAAACCTCTGTGATTTGCTTCCCCAGATAGTTTCACATCATCTGGATCCTCATCGACATTTTCATCGGCCCAAATATCGATGATTGTCTCGCCATCTGAACCGACAACCCAAATTACATCACAGTTTATTCCATTTCTATTGTCATCTTTTTCAAACCAAAAATCAGGTTCTAGCCAAGCCTCACGAGTGCAATCGCCATCATCATCAAATCCTTGAGAAGATAGGAAATTTCCATCCCAATCAATATCGTCTTCATCAATATAATCGGATGCGGGGTCGGGTTCAACGTAGAATTGAGCAGTAATGTGCCCCCAATCTGCTGAATAATCATCTAGAACTCTTAGCGTACCTTCACCGCGGAAATTCAGACCCATCATGGCAATGTCACCATCCTCATACTCACATGCAGACCCCCAACGAAGCCACCAATCATCTCCAAATTCTCCATTAGAATCACAATCCTCTAAATCTTCAAAATCAATTTCGTAATCCCAAGGAGAATACTTGTATTCATTATCAATCCAGAGAGGAGAGAATACTCCGACTACATTTAGCCAAGTGTGATTCCCCGAATGGCTCCTAACTGAATCTTCCCAACCTATACTACCGTCTTCTACATAGTAACCGGAACCTGGGAATTCTAGCGCATTCCAATCATCAGTACCATATTTCCGTTCTTGACCAAGAGGGTATCCATCACCATCCCAATCTTCAGAATCACCATCATTGTCAATAGGTTTGAAACCATCTCTAACCGCATCAACATAAAAAGCTAGAAGCATCAAAATTAGTAGAGTTCCTACACCAAGAACTACCCATGTTGAAAGTCTATGACGAAGTTGACGTACCGTTAGTTCCGTTATTGCTCCAGCCTTCCTATCAAGACGTGTCCATACATTCTCAGACAAGCCTCGCCCTTGTGCATCCATCAATTGTCACCTCCTACAAGATACTCTAATAGAGATTCCAAGTTATCATCAGGATTCTCTATTGATTCGATTTTTATTTCTGAATTGACAATGACACGAGGGAGTACAGAGTGTGCTGCAGAAAGATCATTCGTAAGAATCTCTAATGCATTGGCTTCAGAAAATCTGACACCGTAAACTGGTTCTTCTACAATGAAGGATGAGGCTAATTCCCTAGGGTTTTCGGTTCGAATGAGAATTCTATGTGGGTGTTTGTCTAGAAGATCTCGAATGGCGTGTAAATTACCCAGTGCTAGAAGTCGTCCGTTGTGTAATATGACTATCTGCTCAGTTATTCGCTCAATCTCATCTAGAATATGACTAGAAACTAGAACGGTTTTTCCTTGTTTCCCAAGATCACGAATAACACTCATAATGCTCGTACGCGCAATTGGGTCACAACCATGGAGAGGTTCGTCAAGAATGATTAAGTCCGGATCATGAACTAATGCATGTGCAATCTTGACGCGTTGTCTCATGCCTTTGCTATATTTTCCAATTTCTTTGTGTTGAACATCAGATAAACCAACGAATCCCAGTACGTGCTCGGCCCGAGCACTAGCCTCTTCTCGAGTCATCCCATGAAGTCGAGCGAGGGTCGATACGAAATCATGACCAGTCATCCAATCATACAATTTTTCAGTCTCAGAAACGTATCCAACTCTCCGATAAGGGGCTGTACTTTCCCAAGGGTCAATACCGAATAGTCGAACTGAACCAGAACTAGGTTTCAATCGTCCCATTAGCAGTTTGAATAGTGTTGATTTTCCAGCACCGTTAGGGCCGAGGATTCCTGTAACTCCACCCTCAATAGCGAGTGAAACATCGTTGAGACCAATTACGTTCCCGTACCATTTAGAACATTTATCGATGACTACCGCAGGAGTATTTGTGCTCATTCACGTGTCACCTCCAAACTACTAACTCTGTTAACTAAAACACCTATTGATGCTGCATTGTAAACTAAAACTGAAACTATGGAAAACGCAAGAGAATGAGAATAATTAGGTGGTATACCAACTAACCATTGACCAATATGAGCCAATGAATCATATGGACTCAAGATGTACATTATCGAGGTTTCAAACACGAGTTCGACGAGCAGAGCTGTAAGTTTGGTTCCAAAGATAATCGCAAGGAAAGATATCGCTGCAAAGAATCTACTCTGACTGATACTTGAAAGTGCCATACCAATAGAGGTGTAAGTAATAACTAGTAGAATTCCCGCTACAAGTCCTCCAAGGAACATGGGTAATGTGTCGAGAAGGAATGCCCATCCTTCTCCTCGGAAAACAATTGATGTAGAGTAATACAACACATAGGAGAATACTATGACGAAAGTGAGAACGAAAGCAGCACTAAGGTACTTCATCAAAGTATAATCAGTTCGAGTAACCGGCCTTGAGAAGTAAATGGCACTAGTTCCATTCTTTCGGTCATCGGAAATCATTCCCCCCACGACGAGAGCAGTTAGTAGAGGCCACATGCATAAATTACGCGGGAAGTATCCCAATACCTGACCCCACAAGTTATACCTATTCACACCCCACATTCTAGTTAGGAAATCTGCTGTTGAGTCGGGTAATGTAGAAGAAAGAAAAATCATCGCTATGGGAGTTAAAGAAGATAGTAAAATCACCAATATTGTTAATCGGACGAAGGGATGATAATACCTGTGTCCTTTAGATGAAAATAACCCGTATACATGATGACGGAATATCGCATAATTACGAATCCATCGGGGCCCCAACGTACCATTCCAGGGGCGGTAGACTTGTTCAAAAACAACACCAAGACTAGCACGTTGAGCCACGACAGCCTGAGCATCATCATCACCATCACCAGCCCCATAGGCCACTTCCATTCTGGTTTGACCCGAAGTTAAGTCAATGTCTTCGGAATCAGGAGAGGGGTCGGAAGGAAATTCAGGCATATTTTTCACCTCCTGTATGTGCTTCAGTCATCAAATCAGATGTCCCCTTGACTTGAGCACCCAACTTATCCATGATTAACAAAAATATATCCTCGAGATCTGGTTCATACTCACGTAATTCCCTAACCTGCACATCGCAATTAACGGCAGCCTTGAGAATCACACCAATGGTGTTCTCATCATCAATAGTGACGCGCATTACTCGGCCTAGTCTACGAACTCTCAACCCTGCATCTAGAAGGCTGTCCTCCATTTTGCTTGCTCCGCCCCAAATGACTACCTCTACCTCGCGTTCAACCTGTTGTGCTAACTCTTCTATAGAACGCTGAATGACTACCTTTCCCTTATGCATCATAACTATTCTATCACATACCTCTTGGACATCATCCATGACATGGCTAGACATCAAAACAGTCCCACCACCATCCTTTACGGTTCGCCTAAGAGTTTGTAGCATAAATTCACGAGAACGCTGGTCTAATCCATTAGTGGGTTCGTCACAAATTAGAATTTCAGGGTCATGAACTAATGCACATGCTAATTTCGTGGCCTGCTTCATTCCAGTACTGAAAGACTCTATCTTCCGATATCTTTGGTCACGAAGGCCCACGTACTCTAGAACCTCGTGAGCCCTCTGCATAGCGTGTGCTGGATTCATTCCAAGTAATTCTCCAGAATACCTGACCTGATCGATAGCATTCAGATTAGGATCGAGGGAATCATATTCAGGCATATACCCAATCCTCGAACGAATCTGTTCTCCTTGAGTACGAATGTCATATCCCAAAACCGTGCCATCGCCAGAAGTGGTCGTGATTAATCCAAGAAGGCACTTGAAGAGAGTGGATTTTCCAGCTCCATTTGGACCAAGAACCCCAATTGCCCCTCTTGGCAATGATAAATTCGCATCATCAAGAGCAAGATGTGGGCCGTACAATTTGCGTAAGTCATGCGTTTGAATGATGATATCTTCACTCAAAATAAACACCCTCAATGACCGACTCCCCTAAGGGAGTCGAGTTCCTGTGGTGACAGAAACCACTTGAAACAATCCCCGACAGAGGTTGTGTTGCATCATTGCTTCATAGCACCATCGCGAACTTTTACGGCAATTCCTTTTGTGAAGAATGCCATGTCATCTGCTGTCGCATTTGCAATTCCGTGTGCAACCAAATTACCTCCGCAATCTACCACTAAACAAGGTTGGCCAACGATTAGATGAGAATCTGCTCCAAGAATAAATCCATGAATCACATTACGGCCCTGACCAACAAAAGGTATGGCATCATCGTGTAGAAGGACTCTTGGAATCCCAGGGTGTTCTTCATCGCTATTTGCCTTATCCACCTCAAATTTTTCAGGAGGCGTTGGATTCAACTCATGGAGAGTTTTAGCACCATTTAATGTCAAAGATAGAGCACCATCTGGAAGCCTAGGTGAAAAACAATGCTCACCATCAATATTCACATTGACCATCCGGTCAGTCCTTGATCTTCGAGCACTCATCTTAGAAGTTAATTCACAGGCTGATTTGGTATTAATTCCACAGAATAAGGATAATTTGTCAACGACTGTACAACGATCTATCCAATCGCGGATTACCTGACGCTTATCGCCTCCTGCAATCTCATCAGGATCAGGGAGGCATTCATGGATATCCAATGGCAAATTAGACAGGTCTAAGTCATCAAGCCATGCATCAATTTCATCTTCTGGAATTATCATCCGCCATAGTTCGTCTGAACCATCAATATGACACCAAGGAGATACATCTTCAAGAGTGAATGGAATAAGTCCAATTGGAGTAGAAATTAGGATAACTGAACGGGGTTCTTCATGAAGTGCTTCTATCGCTGTACCTAATGCTGAATTGCGCCAAGGAGGAGCCGCACCAGTCAAAATCACAACTCTCTCAGGAGATGAGAGAGAACCATCCCACCATGAGCCTGGGCGGCGCCATCTCATGGCTAACAACGCATTCAGATGAAGCAGATGTGGGCGACTGTCAATATCATCACCGAAATGCTCCGCAGTACCTCGAACGGGATTAGTTGAGGAAATTATTCTCAAAGCGCTTTCGCCAATCGGGCCTTCATCTGTTTCTTCCAACTGCTCGAGTACCCATACAAAGGCCTCCCTTAGTTGAGGGGAAGCATGGCTTCTTTGTTCGGCTAAACGCCAAATTGTTCCATTCCTAATCGCCTCTCGGCATCTAGCAAGTTCTGCCTGTGTAATCTCAAGATTATGATGAGATAGAAGAACAGAACGTTCGTCCTTACCCATCGTACGAACTTCTTCAGGAGTGTGATGCAATAGAGCGCTTGAATGACAAGGCCATTCAGTAATCCCCCCTAGTTTTACTGTTCCTTCGGGTGTCAACAAACGATCATCACGAGCAAACAAAGCATAAGCGGCAGAATCGAACAAGTCAGCCCCTAATGCAATAGCTAAGGGAAATAGAAGAGGGTGCCCACAACCAAAGAGATGTATTGGTCGGTTTGGGGGAATTGTAGCGCGAGCCGCTAATAGTATCTGGAATAATTCTCGATAACGTTGTTTTTCCATCAAAGGAACAATACCCCCAATAGGATGTACCGCAAATCCTCGATGCTCACCTTGGATACTGCCCATTAAGTCGCCGGCATGGGCTCTCAAATCTTCATGTAAACCACCTTGTATTGGCCCATTGAGTAGTAACTCCTCGCCTGCAACTGTCAGGGAGGGAAGGGCTCTCTCCGCGGTTTCTGAAACAGCATTCTCTAGTTCCTCTCTAGTCATATCCGGGCGGCCAAACACATCGAGCATTGTCCCTATGTCAACACCAATATTCCTCTGAAATTCAACAATCTCTTCAACACCAACTTCTACATCTCCATAGACATATGACTGAAAAGTACCCGAATCGGTAACTATCACTCCAGGATAATCCAATAGAGCATGGATTCCATCTTTGAGAGCGGGGGCACGTAACTTCTCATGTTTCCATGTAACATACGAGTTCGTAATCAATCCATTTACGTGATAACGCTCCCACATTTCACGGGGTTCTATTGTTCGAATATTCGGATTTACCACAGGTAGTAGCATTGGAGTTGCTAGAACTCCATGCTTAGTGTACAATTGACCCAATCGCGCAGCGATTTACCACAGGTAGTAGCATTGGAGTTGCTAGAACTCCATGCTTAGTGTACAATAGACCCAATCGCGCAGCGCCATCACGCGCTGTGACCTCGAACTTTCCAAGATCCTGCGGCCGGCAAGGACTGGGGTCTGGACGTACAGCCACAGTATCGCTGCTCGGCCTTGTAGTCATCAATCCTCGCCAACGCGCGAGAGTACTTTCAAGGAGACTTTACCATCATTTAGAACGACTTCAACCTCATCTCCATTATTGATTGCAATAGTAGGGTCTTGGTCAAATCCATGAGCATATGGCAGACCTAGAAGGCTTGCTGCGGGAAGTGTCAACGGACAAACATCTCGGTTCAATATTGCTTTAGGACCAAAGCCGGTATAGATTAGGCCCATCAGGACAAAAGGAGCAACTGTAGAGCCGGAACCCTTCGGATAAATCAGAATAGTATCCTTGACTGCAACACCATCGAGAGGATGTCCGGGCTCCTCTATCACTCCCGTATCGCGGTTGACGTATCCAAGGTAAGTTATTGGAACATCAGTCACCATTGCCTTTCCAGAAACTATCCATTCTTCTTGACTTGGTAGGCCCTTTCCAGATATATTGGCATCGCCTGATTGATGTGATTTGTTTGTGGCAATGGGTTTTGCATTCTTTGTGCCAAGAACTGGTCTTTCTCCAGTCACAATACCTGGGTCAAAGGCGTGAGCAACACACTGGGAAATTGGAGCAACACTAGTTGGCATCCTATTCAGTCCACTGGTTAGATAATGTTCAGCCTTGAGAGAATTAGTCAGAAGGTGGTTGTAGTGGGAACGATTGTATGGAGTGACCTCGGGACAAGTGTCTTTGAGAACTAAAGCACCGGCCTCTTCAAGAATTGATACAGTTCCATCGGCATCTAACAATTCGTAATTTGCAGCACTGGTAAAAAGCCACAGACGCCGATTCGGTATTCTCTGTCCCAATTCCATTCTCGCTCTAACTGCGGCCGCCGTCGCTCGTGCTTCACCTACACTAGCCTGGGGACAACCGATTACAACTAAATCGACAATTCCCGAAGGCGCCAATTCGTCATATCTCTTTTTCAAATCTTCATCTGTAAAAATCAATTCACCCTCATATGAGTCAGTAGAAGGTGGGTCTCCAGTTATTCCGTCAGCCCATAGCATTGGGCAGCCATAATTCGCTGCAGCGGCAGTAAGTGCCTTACGCATCTCAAAGCCTCCTGTTATTCCGTCAGCCCATAGCATTGGGCAGCCATAATTCGCTGCAGCTGCAGTAAGTGCCTTACGCATCTCAAAGTCATTATTTTCTGGCAGTCCCACGAGATGTGGCATCATGCCCCAAGGCAGATTCCACTCTGGCCGAATTTGTTTACCAATCCAATCACCCAAAACCGACCAATCGGCAGTATCTCCCATGTCTGCTTCAATCATGACCAGAATGTTAGGGCGACGATTTTCTTCGATGTGCAAGCCCCAAAGAGGAGCCCATCCAGTAAGTGCTGTGGCTAATGCAGAAAGTCCAGATTCTCTGTTTGTAATTAGAGACGTGTATGAATTGGAGAAACAAACAGCATTAGATTCTGCCCAAGACCCTATTCCTTCGGCTAATTCAATTCCACGATCATATGGCGTGCAGGATAGAATTGAATCAATTCCCAATTCAGAATAGGCATGAACTATCTCAAATTGGTGTTTGAGAAAATCTGGATAATCAATTCCCATCTGGTCGATTTTATCCATATCACAACCCGAAGAATTCAGAGTTGTTGGTATTGCAACGGTTCCTTCAGAATCACCCGAAATGTCGGAAAGGAATCGACGAAGTCCATGCCCACCTGTGATTACACTTACTCCAGATACATGGGCATGTGAACACCTAACGAATTCACTCGCGCCTGCTGAGGAAGCCAAATCAACAACCAAACGAGCTGCCTTCTGCTTAGTGGGTCCTTGCTTGCCTTCAAGCATCGATTGGAGTTCTGTAGGGACTTCCACGATTGAAGCCCAGATGCTGGATGCCTTCAAGATTCGCCGAGTTTTGACTCAATCAATGTCATCTAGGCTGGACATCCTTTAGGTCATTAATTTCCTGAACGCTGACGCTGTGCTTCAATAGCCACTGCACTAAGGGGTGCTTGAAGATTGAAGGAAGGAACAAAACCAGTCATTGGGATTCGAATTATCTCATCAGTCATTTGCAAAACTTCAGATGAAATCCCCTCACGTTCACCACCAACAATCAGAATCACATTTCCAGTTAGGTCTACGTCCCACGGATTAGATTCACCAACGTCCTCCAAAGCAATAATTCGGAATCCAGAAGATTTTGCTAACTCAATTGAAGATGCTGCATCTTGCCAAAGAACGGGGAGGAATCTATGAGCCTTCATTGAAGCACGTTTTGCAGCACTTCGCTCTTCATTATTGAGTTCTCCATTGACAATTACCGCATCGGCCCCGGAGACCTCAGCGGTTCGAATACAGAAACCTATGTTGACTGGATATTTAGCCCCATCAAGAAGCCAAATGAGGCCTCCTGATTTCAGCACCTGCTCAAAGTTTGCCAAAGGATCACGACCTACCAAAGCAAGGACTTCGGGGGTTCCTTGACTATTATCTCTAGACATACGCCAGAGGTCATTTTGAGAACCTTCAATCACTCTGATTCCCAAAGATTCAGCCCGACTCACTAAATTAGTTATTTTAGAAGAATTATGATCTCTTTTTACTAGGATAAGAGTTACTTTTTCTCCCGCATCCATAGCCTGTAACACCTCTACAGCACCACATTTCTGCATTGACAAACTACTCACAACCTAGTTTCCATCGTTTGTTTGGTCATCATTATTGCTATTCTTTTTGAAGATTGGAATTGGAATCATTTTGTGTAAATTCGCATCGTGGAATTTCAAATAAATGTCCAAGATTTCTTTTTGCCTTTCTGTAATTCCTTCTTCTGATGGATTTTCTAATTCATCCATAGCCCACTCGATTTCAGCATATGTAGCACCAATTTGGTCTTCATCAGTTCGGCCATCATCCCATAGTCCATCAGTGGGGGCCGCATCTCGAATTTCCTGAATTATTCCCAAAGCCTCAGCGATAGCATATACCTCGGTTTTGTAAAGGTCGGCTATAGGAGAAATATCCACACCCCCATCGCCGTATTTCGTGAAAAAGCCGACTCCGAAATCCTCCACTTTGTTGCCCGTTCCAACGACTATCCCATTGCTAGAAGATGCAATAGCATAGAGTGTGGTCATTCTGAGCCTAGCTCTAGAATTAGCAGCAGCCATTGTGGTAATGCCATCATCCAATTCCTTCATCAGAGAATCAAATGTACCAGTGAGATCGATTTGTTGGCTCTCCACATTTTCCCATCTAGACTTCAGCCAATCTATCTGTCGATTTGATAATTCATATTGATCTGGAGCCTGATGGATTGGCATATTGAGTGCTATAGTTCGTAGCCCAGACCTTGCACACAGTGTCGAGGTGACTGCGGAATCGATACCTCCTGAGACTCCAACAACAAGAGTCGATATACCTGCATTCTGGGCATAGTCACGAATCCAATCAGTAATTTCGTCACTGAGATCGATTAAGTCTTGCATTCAATAATTCCTCCTTTCAGTGGCACGCCATACCGTATTTCTTTAATCTCCAGTAGTTGTAAGGCCATGGTGTTAAGAAACCAACTATTAGCATAAACGGAATTGCAATCGGATTCATTCCGAGTTCACCCTGAGTAAACAGTAAATCTGTTATTTCCATTGCAATTTCCATCATTAGCATCGATATAAAAGACATCCCAAATGCAGTTGAAAGAGCATTACGGAAGTCCATTTGGCCTCGTATAAGAAGAAATGTCTCTAGCATTACACTAGTTGCCAATCCATTAATCAAAGGCAGGATAGCAAAGAAATACCAAGAATTTGAATACAAAGAAATATCATCGGTGAGGCCTGAATATGAATAATATGCCAATGTTCCAAATTCACCTATTGAACAACCTATTAGACACCATTTGGTATTGTTTGCTGATTGCTTCCAAACAGAACCATCACTCCAATGAAAATCCTCTCCTTGACCATCAACCGTGTAACCTATTGCTCTGACCGCACCAGTTAGTAAATCACGAGAAATTCCTGTATGAATTACAACCGCAGTACCCTGTTCATGAGAGACCACTGCTGAATCTACACCCGATACGCCCTCAATGGCATCGCGGACTCTACTAGCACAACCATCACAGGTCATCCCCCCCACATCCAACTGAATCGACTCTGCCATCAGGTCTAATGCGGGGCCGATACTCTTTGAAACCTTGCAAACAATACTAATCGCCCTTTGGGCGACTCCCTCACGTTCAAGAAGGAAACACAGGTCGAAGACTCGATGGCCGCGCCTAAACCCGCTGGAGACTTAGACCCAGTCTCCCTAGAAACCAGCCTAATGCAAATCTGGAGCGATGAAAAAACATTCGCTCAGAGCATTGAGGCACGCCGTGACGGTGCAGCGCCATTCACCTTCCTTGAAGGACCCCCTACTGCAAACGGAAAACCTGGAATCCACCATGTGATTTCACGTCTATTCAAAGACATGGTCTGCAGATGGAAGACAATGGAAGGTCACATTGTTGAGAGAAAGGCTGGTTGGGATACTCACGGGCTTCCTGTTGAAATTGAAGTGCAAAAACAGCTCGATTTGATGAGTAATGAGGCTATTGAAGCGTTCGGAATGGAAGCCTTCAACCAGAAGTGTAAGGAAAGTGTCTGGACATACGAGGCCGCTTGGCGCGAAATGACCGAACGCATGGGGTTCTGGGTTGATCTAGATGACCCATATGTCACCTTACATGACGAATATATCGAATCAGCATGGTGGTCACTCAAGCAAATGTTCGACAAAGGACTTCTCTTCAGAGGTCACAAAGTATTGCCTTACTGCCCACAAACCGGAACTAGTTACTCTAGTCATGAAGTGGCTCTAGGTTACAAAGAAGTTGCAGAGCCTGCCGTTTTCGTGAAGTTCAAACTGGCTGATGAAAACGCATCAGTCCTTGCTTGGACGACAACCCCTTGGACACTACCGGGTAATGTAGGTCTTGCAGTAGGGCCTGATGTCACATATGTTCGAGTTAGGATTACGGCACCGCCCTCTGATTCGTGGGAAGGAAGGGGTGGCGCAGTTGTTGGAGAGGAAGTCATTCTAGCAAAGGATTTGATGGGGGCAGTATTACGTCATCAGGCAGATATTATTGAAGAAATTCTAGGTTCTGATTTAGTTGGAAAATCCTATGTCCCATTATTCCCAGATGCAATCGACGGGACTAACCACCCCTCTGCTTGGACAATTGTTGGAGCAGATTTTGTCACTACCAGTGACGGAACAGGAGTTGTCCATACTGCCGTCATGTACGGAGAGGATGACTACAATCTAGGAATGAAAGAAGGATTTCCAGCTCAGCATACCGTTGGCATGGATGGGCGCTTTGTCAAAGGAACTCATAGTCAATTAGATGCCCGATACGTCAAAGATTGTGATGAGGATATTATCGATTTACTAACTGATGAGAACAAACTTTACCGTGAACATATTTACACACACGATTACCCGCATTGTTGGCGAACTGATCATCCACTTCTTTACTACGCAATGGATAGTTGGTTCGTTAAGATGACCGCTGTAAAAGAGCAAATTACACAGTATAACTCTGAAGTTGAGTGGGCTCCATCTTGGACAGGAGAAAAGAGAATGGGAGAATGGCTCTCTAACATCAAAGATTGGGCCATTAGTCGAGAACGTTACTGGGGTACACCAATTCCAGTATGGATTTGTCCAGACTGCGAGACTGAGCACTGTATAGGCAGTATCGCAGAGATGGAAGAAATGAAGACCGCGGACTCTCAAATGCCTCCTGAACTACATCGCCCCTACGTTGATGATGTCAAACTGAATTGCCCATCAAGTGGCTGCTCAGGTGAGATGGTACGCGAACCATATGTGATGGACTGTTGGTTCGACTCGGGCTGTGCGTCATTTGCACAATGGCATTACCCGTTTGAAAACACTGACAAGTTTGAGGGGAGTTTCCCTGTTGACTACATCTGTGAAGCAGTAGACCAAACTCGTGGCTGGTTCTACTCCTTATTGGCAGTCTCAACTACAGTTTTCGACAGCATTAGTTATCGAAGATGTCTGTCCCTAGGTCATATTCTAGACAAGGATGGGAAGAAAATGTCGAAGTCGCGGGGAAATGTAGTCAATCCATGGGATCATTTCAACAAGGAAGGTTCCGATTCAATCCGATGGTATATGATGACACAAAGTGCACCTTGGTCACCAACTAACTTTGACTCTAATGGAGTTAGAGAATCCTACGCAAAGATGTTCCTCACTCTATGGAATGTTCACCGCTTCCACTCAGAATACGCAGCACTGGATGGCTTTGACCCAGATGATGAAAGTGGATATGTTCCGGTCACTGAGCGCAGCCCCCTAGATCAATGGATTCTCTCAAGATTACATTCAGTAGCACAAGATTACCACGACCAATTTGTTGCATGGGATTTCCATAAGGCGGGCCGTGATCTTGAATCGTTTGTGGTTAATGATTTGTCAAACTGGTATGTTCGACGTAGCCGTAGACGATTATGGAATGAAGCGGACTCCACTGACAAGCGTGCTTGCCAACACACCTTGCATGAAGTTCTGCTAACCGTGTGCAGATTAATGGCTCCAGTGGCTCCATTTATGCCTGACCAAATACACCGAGACTTAACAGGAATATCTGCACATCTTGCAGACTGGCCAGTTGGTTCCAAACTTGTTGAATCAACATTACCTCCTCAAAACTGGGCTCTTGAGCAAGAGATGGCTCTAGTTAGAACGCTTGCCGAAACAGGAAGGCGAGTCCGCGTTGAGGCAAATCGCAGACAGCGTTTGCCGTGCCGTTCAGGTTGGATTGTGGGTGGACCTGATATTTCGAGATTCCATGATATTCTTGCTGATGAATTGAATGTTGAAGAATTGACTGCCGAAGAAAACCTTGAGCGCTTCCAACGCATGGTAATCGAGCCAAATCGTAAGGCATTAGGTAGTAAGTGTAGACAGGACTTGCCTGCGGTTTTAGCCCTTCTAGCACAAGCAGATCCGGACAATATACTTCTAGAGATTGATGCTGGCATTTGTATTCTTGAAGGATACGATATCACAATGGAAGATATCGAAATTCGATATGTAGAGAAAGATGGCTTTGCTGCTTCTACAATTTCTGATGACGATGTAGGAGATGTATCTCTAGTACTAGATATGAGCCTTGATGATGAATTGATGTCTAAAGGTCTATCAAGAGATATTATTCGTCGCGTACAAGCCAAACGTAAGGAGCTTGATTTGGATATGGAAGCAAATATTGGATTAACAGTGTGGATGGCAAATGATGCTCCTGAAATTTCACAAAATGATTGGTCGCATCTGATTAATGAAACTCGTGCAAGTACTGCTGAATTAAGTCACGAATCACCTCCAAAAGGAGTCGATTCATTTACTGTTGATGATGTCGAGATTCATTTCTCAGTATCTTGAGTGATTAGTCAGAGTTTTGAACCACAGAATTT
>Ga0208408_1001328_pt1 | contig 14255 bp, 13 predicted proteins | sample ETNtaG_4_FD_185776 | JGI IMG/M metagenome (GOLD analysis project Ga0208408, IMG submission 185776) | Marine microbial and viral communities from oxygen minimum zone, Eastern Pacific Ocean - ETNP201406SV67 (SPAdes) (version 2) | ecosystem: Environmental > Aquatic > Marine > Oceanic ... | reverse complement strand
ATTCTAAAGAACTAGTATCTGATTTCTCCTCAATAATACGTGATGCTAGAAATTCTAGAGGTTGGGATCAGAGGACACTTGCTCACCGGATGAAAGAAAAAATCAATGTTATTCAAAGAACAGAGGCCGGACAGAGGCCTGCTGATGAACTCATAAAGAAATTCGAGCGAACACTAGACGTTACACTATTAATTGAAGCCTCAGAACAATCATTTGAACAAAACATAGGCACTAAAAATGCGCGTTCAATGAGTTTAGGTGATTACATTAAGATAGCAAGGGAAGAGGGGGACTGAATATCAGCCAGATTCCTCTTCACATCATACACCTCTCACAAGATGACCCCAAGAAATGTACTGCTCGCAAATTAGAGCGATTAGAATTAGCTATAGTGCATGAAAATATGAGGTCATTGCCTAGAAGAGGAGTATTGCTCGATCCATTAGCTGGTAATATTCTAGGTCCAGATGATTTGCATTCAATGAAAAGAGGGGGCGCTCTTGTTGCATTAGACTGTTCGTGGAAAACGTGCGATTCATCCTTTCAGGACATTAAACAAAAATCTCCCAAATTAACTCCACGCACCCTTCCATTAGTATTGGCCGCCAATGAAGTTTCTTGGGGTAAACCAGGACGCCTCTCTACAGTTGAGGCTTTGGCAGTTTGCTTGATTTTATTGGGTGAAAAGGAACAGGCTGAACAGATATTAGAACCATTTAGGTTTGGGGAACAGTTTCTACAACTAAATGAAGAACCCCTAGAAGCGTATGCCTTAGCTAAATCAAATCAGGAACTAATAGAACTCCAATGGGAATTTTTTGATAAGCCTGAAAAGTTATAGGAAACTAAGGGCAATATCTGGAGGCCGACATATTCTGGCATTTTCGCCATCGTCAATAATGGGTCTTTCCATGACCTCTGGGTTAGCGACCAAAATATCGATAATTGAATCATTATCAATAATATCAGGTTTTATTGGAGCATTCTTATCCTTCCAACGAACTAGGTTTTCAATAGGGTCTTGAAGTCGAGAAACAAGTGAAACTAATTCCTCTCGACTAAGAGTATTGTTAAGGTATAGAATTACCTGATGTGGAGCTGAATTGATAATTTCTAAGGCCTTTCGACTCTTGGAACATCTAGGGTTGTGAAAGATTTTCAAAAAATCACCTAACTTGTGAACCATTAGAAATTTCACCACTAACGGTAATCAAACGAACATTGCCTTCACCGTCATCAGCGGCAAGAAGCATTCCTTCACTCATTACGCCCCTGAGTTTACGGGGTTCTAGATTAGCAACAAAAACGATAGATGAGTTAATCAAATCCTCAATATTATAGTACGGTTTTAATCCAGCACAAACAGTACGACCTTCGTCAGTTCCATCATTAATAGATACAACATATAGTTTGTCAGCGTTAGGGTGATCTGTCACATTAGTGATTGTCCCAGTCCTCATCTCAACTTCCATAAACGTGTCAAATTTCAGGTATGTAGTTCCTTCAGGTGCATCAGTCATTTTTTCATTCTCCTTTTTCTTCCCACCTTTTACCCCGTGGGTAGGGTCATTGTTGTCATGAGATGTACTATCATCAGCAAGTTGGGTTTCTTGTGATATTATCTCATCTAAATCTAATTTAGTAAATAATGGAGTAGGGGATTGACCATCCCAAGTCATTTCAGATTCCCAGTCCAAAGCATCAGTCCACGGTGAATCTGAAACATTGCCGGATTCACCTAGGTTGCTCCACAATCTTTGAGCGCTAAAAGGTAAGAAGGGCTGGGTGACAATAGAAAGACAACGTGAAATTCTCCAGGCAAAGGCCAGTTTACCTAGTGATTGTTGTTGGCCCGCATACCACTCATCATCGGCATCAGTTGGAATTTTCAAAAATTTCCATGGCGTGGCTTCCTGAAGCATTTGATTACCTAGCTGTGCGATATTCATCGCACTGCGCAAAGCCTCTTTGTAACGATGGCGCTGTAAACTAGTAGTGATATCATTATGGAATTGGTTAATTTTGGCAATTAATTCTCCTTGTTTTGATATATCATCATACGCTTGAAGAGGGTTATTCTGTTTGCCTTCATCTAGTCTTTCAGCCAATGTCATTACACGGTGGACAAAGTTTCCATAAGTTCCAATCAACTCATTGTTTATTTTCTCAACAAAATCCGGCCAGTTGAAATCAGTATCATGGCTTTCAGGCATATTAATGGATAAATAATATCGAAGGGTATCAGGATCAAATCTTTCTAAAAAGGAAGGCAACCATACGGCGTGTTTACGACTCTTGGAAAACTGCCCGCCTGCTAACATAAGATATTCCATAGCAGGGACATTATCTTCTAAATGCAAATCCCCAGGCCCAGGCCTCAAATCATCATCCTTGGAAATTTCATTATCTGTATTGTTCAATGCCATGATAAGAGATGGCCAAATGACAGTGTGGAAAGGGATATTATCCTTACCTAAGAAATATAGATGGCGGGGCTGCGAGCCATTCTCTGGATTCTTCCACCATCGTTCCCAAGCATTTTCACCATCAGGATGAGTTCCATCAGCATATTCGGTTGACCAAATTCTAGCACATGTATAGTATCCTTGAACTGCTTCAAACCAAACGTAAACACATTTGCCACTCCATTCATCTCCTTCGAGAGGTAATTCAATCCCCCAATCCAAATCGCGTGTGACAGCGCGTGGTCGCAAACCCATATCTAACCAGTTTTTTGTCATGGAGCGAACATTATTTTTCCAAACAGGCCAATTATCCTCAGCATGAAGTTCAAGTGATTTTTGGAACAAATCCAATCTGAAGAAGAAATGAACAGTATCTCTGATTTCAATATCATTATCAGGGTTCATTTTTGAACGCGGGTTAGTTAATTCTGAAGTTTCGTAAGTAGTTCCACACTCATCACACTGATCTCCTCTAGCAGCTTCAAATCCGCAACTAGGGCAGGTTCCTTCGATGTACCTATCTGGAAGGAATCTACCACCTCCTTCTGATTTTAATTCGTAGTATTGTTGCATGGTTTTCTGTTCAAACATACCAGCGTTCAGTAATGCTACGAAATTTTCCTGTACAAGTTGTTTATGCCTAGGGTCGGAAGTTCTGTTGAAAAGGGCCCCTCCATATTCAATCCCACGTGGGTCAACATTTGGCTCCCACGCACAACCTAAATCGAGTAATGCTTGTTTGTTTATGGAATGGAACTTATCAACGATTTCCTGGGGACTAACTCCTTGTTGTTCGGCTGTAACAGTGATTGGGGTGCCGTGTTCATCACTACCACTAACAAGTAGTACCCTATTTCCTAAAGCCCTCTCAAACCTCAATTGGATATCGGGTGGAAGATAACATCCAGCAACATGGCCTAGATGTAAAGGACCATTGGCATATGGCCAAGCAACGCATATGAGTACATGCTCGGGTTCCCCCATAGTTTCCGGGCGCGTGAGGTTGTTAATGGCAATTACCTTAGCAAATGAGTATAATATCCGTTTTGAAAAAGTAAATCTAACATTAGTTAATTTCAAAGGCTATGTGCACCTGCCTAACTTGTCGCGAGAACCATTCTGCGATGGAGAAATGACCCTAAATGAGTTTCACGCTCCTTATTACGTTCGCTTGCGTGGCTATTGGCGTATCTTTCATATGTAGCATTCTTGAGGCAGTTTTGTTATCCACTTCACTATCTAATGTTGCGATAATGGAATCAGATGGGAAAAGATTTGCTCATCTATGGCGTAAATACAAGACTGAGCCTGAAAGGCCACTCACTGCCATTTTGACTTTGAATACGATCGCCCACACAGTCGGAGCCTTAGGAGTTGGTACTGAGGTGGCTAAATTGTATGCTGGCAGTCCTGAATTGGATATGATTATGGGTATTGCTTCAGCAATTCTTACTTTAGGAGTATTACTATTCTCAGAAATATTGCCGAAAACTATCGGGACGATTTATGCCAAAAAATTGGCCGTCCCAGCAGCATTTATTTTGCAACTTTTAATTATTATACTAATTTGGATAGTCGCACCAATTGAATGGACCAGGAAACTATTTCCAACCCCTGAACAGGAAACTGTCTCTAGAGAGGAACTAGTGGCCTTAGTAGATGTTGCAGAGGAAGAAAAAACAATAGAATCTGATGAAGAAGAAGTCATACATAACTTGCTTAAATTGAGAGATATCAAGGTTAGGGATGTAATGACTCCTAGGGTAGTTCTGTCCTCAGTATCTGCTAATTGTACGGTTCAAGAAGTAATGGAGGAAAAACCCATCATGGTACACGGCCGTATGCCAGTCCAAGGTGAATCCATCGATGAAGTCATGGGTTTAGTTCTCAGAAGTGACATACTTCGTAGAGCTGCTAAAGATGAAGATGATATTACAATGCAAGAATTGATGCGCCCTATTCATCCAGTGCGCCCAGATCAATCTGTTGATGAAGCCTTAGACATCCTATTGGATTACAAGGAGCAATTACTGATAGTCAAGGATGAATTTGGGGGTACCACTGGAATCATTACAATTGAGGATATTATAGAGACTCTGCTTGGACGTGAAATTGTTGATGAATCTGACCAAGAAGGTATTGATGAAGGGATGGTTGCGGAAGACATGCGAGAATTCGCAAAACAACGCATCGATAATGGCGATAGTGAAGAGTAGTTTAGAATAAGACTTGATTGATTAGTCTTCATTTTCTTCTTCTTTTCCTAGCCAGCCCTTATCTTTGAGCCAATCACCAGATGATTCTAATCTACCGAAGAATCCAGAAGCATCATCATCAGTTGAACGTGAATGGCTAACCATGTATGCAAAGAACATTGAATCCCAAAGTCCTTGTCTAGACTCATGACGTATTTTTGCAACAATCCAATCGGTTAATGGAATCAATAGAATAGCAAAGCCAATACCAAGATTCACAGAATTAACCCCACCACTCTTGCCTAGCCCAGATGACAGAATCAAACCTAAGCCAGATAAAACAAACAGAAGAGTCAGCGACTTGAATGTTTGATGTAGGAAAATTGGTGGATTGCCCTTGTGATTGACATATTTGGTCAATGAAGCATAATTACCAACAGTTCTATGCGTCATAATTGGCATTGCAAGCATGTTGAAAAGCATGACAAGAATAGATAGGATCCAAAAATATGTAAAATCCCCATCATAAAACAGGTATGTACCAAATATGCCCAAAAAAGCACCATATGTGACTATGAAATCTACAAGGCTACGGGCAAAACGTGCCGGTTTTTTGGCAAGTTCGTATTCATTAGGAAGTGTCTTAGCAACTCTCTCTTTAACTTCAAAATCATCTAAGTCATCTACAACCTTAGCCTTCTTTGCGCGACGTGCTGGTTTCTTTGCAGCCTTTACTGGCTTTGGTTTACTCTTCTTAGCCGGTTTTGGTTTTGATGTGCCTTCGTCCTTCATTTGGCCTGCTTTTTCTAGTAGTCCCATTTTGTCACTCACCCGTATATTTCACTCATCTCGATGAATAATTGGAAATCATCTGTTGCCATGAATTCCGATAACTTGTCATCTGGAATGGTGCCTAATTCTTGATTAACCATCTTGAAGAATTTCTTTCTGTTTGCATTACTTGTTCCGGAAGGATCAGCACCAACCTTTTCGAAGAGTGAGAAATTTTTTGAATTAATGAAATCATCAATGAATGATTTGGGCATATCTCCCAATAGATTATTGACTACATTGAAGAATTCTGCGAAATTATCTGAATCGTCTTCATCTTCAGATTCTTCTTCAGCTTCTGAATCATAATCATCCAAAGCAGTAGGGGGCAGATCGCCTGAAATAACACGTTTGAGTAATTTTCTTTCTTCGACCATTGGTTTGAGAAGTTTGCCAAATTTTCCAATTGCTGATTGATTCTTCTTAGCCTTTGCCGCATCAAACTTCTTTTTTAATGGCCGCATTTCAGACTCAAGTGATTCTAAGCGAGTCTGTAAATCAGAATTTTCATCCACGGCATCGTCATCATCTTCATGTTCTTCTTCAGGTGCTGATAGCAATTCAACAACAGGCGCAGTATCTCGAACGGAGTCCTTCTCTGCCTTACGCATTACTATTATTTCACGATCAAGGTCATGGCCAAATCTATCTGCATATCTTTCAAGCAAACTACCAACATCATCAGAACCAAGGCGGTCAATATGGCCATACATCTGTTGTAGTGATTTGTCCGTTCTGTTCGTCCAAAGTTCAGAATAATCGGATTTTTCATCTTCTAACTCAACAAGTACGATTTCATCTTCTTCGTTTGAGGTATCATCTATAGGTTCAATTTCAACATCTTCAACTATAGGTGGTGAAGGAAATGGTTCTGAAGGTGTAATTGGGGGTGGGGTGGGTAATGGTTCAGATGGCAGCATAGGCGGCGGCGGTAGTTCAGCATTAGGCGAATCAGGCAGGGGTGGAGGGGGTAAACCAGCCAATGGGGGAGGGGGTGGTGATTGACCTGGAGGGGGGGGTGGAGGTAGAGAACCCAGAGGTGGCGGCAAGTCGTTCTTCTTCTTCTTGCGTAACGCCATGCACACACCTTATGATGCTGGGTGACCATCAATCTGCCTTTAACATTGGCGTGAGGTGAATGTGACAAATCATATCAGTTGTTAGGCCGAAACTGGCTTTGCCCAACCCTTTAATGTCAGAAATGTATCTATATTCGCATCAGCAATTAGAGTATCACCCAAGGCGTATTCGCGTTGTTCTCCACCAAATCCCAATACGCATCTATCGATAGTAATTTCAAGTTCACGGGTTTTATTGTCAAAGTAAGGCAATGCTTCCTTCAAAGCATCAAAAGGATTAGGGCCATCTGGATGCAAACGTTCTAGAGGAAATGATGTCACTTGCAAGCCACATTTACCGTTAAGGCTAGTTGGCCATCTAATCTGTCTTTTGACATCAACAGTAACAGCATCATCAGTTTCACCAGCTTGTCCAAGAATTAGTGATTTGTCGCCTTTCACAAGTTCTAGGAATAGATGATCATTTTTGCCTAAACCTTTGTATTTCCCATCAATCACATTAGCGCGCCTTTCAGGATGCTGAACTGATTCTGCCAAGGTTTTCATTCTATTAGCTGAGCAACTCTTTACTTTACTATCTGGTGCATTAGAACGTTCTTTGATAATCCCACATAATTCCTTGGCCATTTGTTTGCCTTGTTTATCGTCTTGATGTACTATATCGAGTTTAGATAGTATTGTTTCTGTACCCAGGTCTAAGCGTTGCTTCCAGCCGTGAGACACATCATTATTCATCAATGCACTAACTTCTATTCCTATGCCTCTGATATAACTGACTAACTCCCTCCTTGAGGGGCTGTCTAAGCCAAGTACAGCAGGGTCTCGATAATGTAAATGAAAGCCTCTATGTCCTGAGAAGGTGATATGCAAATGTTCTTCGCTGAAACCGAATTCTGGATGTAGGAATTCATCCCATAATTTCCAAGTTTGAAGTTGAATAATTTCAAGCATTTCAGGTATGTTAAATGGATCAACAAAATCCAAATGGTCACCATCTAAATCGAAAATCAAATCAGCGCCTTTCCAATCTTTATCAACCATTTTCCACTCTTTGGGTTTACCATAATAGGCAGTGGAATAAAAGCAACTTTTCGGCATTCGAGTTTGTAGTAAATGTAGGACATCCTTGGGGCTATCAAAACTAATGTGGCGATCATATCTTCCTGCAGTCCATTGTTCAAACATACATTCACGTGTTCGTAGTCTAGGAGGGAGCCAAATTTCATCTAGAGTAGCTGAAGAATACCAATTACCAAACCTATGTGCGGCTCTGGCCCAATTACTCTCAACCATCTCGCTCAAGCACGCTAAATAGCCACAGCACTTGAACGGCGCGCTCAATCCATAATGATCCCTGGGACTGTTTTTCCATCCGTTGATGATTCAATCCCAGTGTTTTTCTGATAGCAATCATAGCAAGCATATTTTGCATCAATGGGTATAGATTGGCCAAAGGTCAATCTTTCTCCACAAAAATCACAAATTGGACCAATTTCACCTTGATGAGTTCCTAGTCTAGATACGTCAGGCATGTTACCACTAACCTTGGCTGGGGGAGAGTAGTCTTTGAGGATGCCCCTTAACGGGTTTCATGTTTAGACAATTCATCAGTAACATTCACAACATAATTGTCGTGCGGGGAAACATGGATGACACACCAAGGTTGGTTAGAGTGGGACATTCTCCAGATCCAGATGATGCTTTCATGTTTCACGCATTGACTACAGGACTAATTGATACTCCTGGATATAATTTTGAACATGTACTACTAGATATCGAGACATTAAATGAAAAGGCCATGAATGGTGAATATGAAGTCAGTGCTGTTAGTATACATGCATTCCCCGATATTTCTGACAAATATACTCTGATGAATTGTGGAGCTAGCATGGGAGAAGGTTATGGCCCAATGTTAGTTAGTTCAAACCCTATGGATTTAGATGAGGCTTGTTCTAAACCAATAGCCATACCAGGAGACAAGACTTCTGCTCATTTGGCACTCAAATTAGCATGTGGGGAGGTGGATACTGTAATCGTCCCATTCGATGAAATCATACCTCGTATTCTGAGTGGTGAATTCACTAGTGGCGTAATAATTCATGAAGGTCAATTGACTTGGGCATCGCATGGGTTGAATCTAGTACTAGATTTGGGAATTTGGTGGAATGAAAGAACAGGAGGCTTACCGTTACCATTAGGGGGTAATGTCGTACGCAATGACTTAGGTGATGAATTATGTAACCAAATTACTGCATGGGTGAAGCAAAGTATTGAGATTGCCATAAATAACCCTGAAGGCGCATTGGAATTTGCACGCCAGTGGGGACGCGGCATAGATGAAGAGACCAACTCTAAGTTTGTGCAAATGTATGTTAATGAAAGAACCATTGATTATGAAGATGAAGGGAGGAGTAGCATAGTTCAGTTCCTTACTGAAGGTATTAGAATAGGGATGATTGATCCCAACTTTTGTCCAGAAGAAATTAAATTTATAGGTGTATGAATGTCTAATTCGAATATTAATAGGCCAGTACCTAGTAAGTTTGATTCAGTCGACCCCGCTCCAGCTAATGATAATTTGTCAATTCATAATTGCCGTGATATATTGTGTGACGAAGATGAACGTATGTTCATTCGTATGCGTGCCCTATTTACTCTAAGGAACACTGGTGGGGCTGAAGCAATTGATGCTTTGATTGCAGGTTTTTCTAGTTCATCTGTACTTCTTAAGCATGAGATTGCATATGTTCTTGGCCAAATGCAAGATTCACATGCCGTTGAAGCCTTGATTACTCGTTTATCAGATGGTTCTGAGGATTCTATTGTTCGCCATGAAGCTGCTGAGGCGTTAGGTGCTATAGGAGATATGAGGTGTATGCCATATTTGATGCAATTCGTAAATGATGAATCTATTGTCGTTTCTCAATCATGTGAGGTTGCAATAGACTTGCTGAATTGGGTTAATAGCGATTCATTCGAATATTCCTAAATTTGAAGCATAATATAGGGAACTTCTTTTGCTAACTTCCTGTTCGGTTAGCAGGATGGTAGTGAGATTCAGGACCTGTTTGTTTTCCATTGGCATCATTATTCTTAGTTCATATTGTACAATATTAGTTACACCTGTTGGTGCAGATGCTTCAGAGAATTATCCTTTTAGTGGTATTCTCACAAACCCATACACACTATCCGGTTCATCTGCAGTTGCTTATTCAAATGATGGTTCCATTATCGCTGCATCTTTTTATCAAAGCGTTGTAATAATTGATTCCAATCATAGGACATTTATCAAAGAGATTGATGTTGGAAACAAAGTATTGGATGTAACATTTTCTGACGATGATTCAATCCTCCTTGTTGGACTTGAAAGTCCCTATATGAGCACTCTTGCTATGGCATTGTACGAAACTACAGATTGGGTCAGGATTGGAGTAAATGAGGATGGTAAGGAGGTAACTGATATCAGTGTACTACCTAATGCTGAAATATTCGCATCACCAAATGAAGAGTTTGGAGTTAATGAATATACATTCGAAGACTCATCCAACAAAATATTCACTTACGATGGTAAACATACTGATTACGTAACATGCCTAGATCATACTGCAGATGGTAATTATCTAATTACTGGTAGTAAGGATGGAAGCGTCGTAGTTTGGGACCGGTCAAATCAAGAAGTAGCAGAATATCAAGGTAATGATTTGATTTGGCCCACTGAATTCGAAATTACTGATTGTTCAATTTCTCCAGATGGTACGAAATTTGCATGGACTGCAAATACATTATTACAAGTTAGATCCATTCCTGAGGGTAGTTATCTTACATCTAAGGTACTAAGTGGTTATGCTGAACAACTTGAGTGGAGTTTATCTTCAGATGAACTTTGGATTCAGACTCAATCATCGTCACCTAATATCCTAGTATTAGATACTACGAATTATGATGCTATCAATAATTTTGATATTGGTCATCGTGTTTCAGAATTTGCTCTTTCGCCTTTACAAGATGAGTTCATAGTAAGCTCAAATTCACCTCATATCTCATTTTTTAGAATGGATATGTGGGCACCTTATGCAGGCATGGTAGGTTTAGACACAGATGGAGATGGGACGCCAAACGATTTTGACAGCGATGATGATGGAGATGGTGTAGGCGATGACTTCGAGTTTGTTTGTTCAGAAGGAATTGATTGCCACTTGCATCCGGACCCATCATTAGTTCGTCAAATTTCCATATCACTTTCGGATAATAAAATTACTATTTTGGACAAACTTGAATTAAATTCGACCCAGAGTGCACCATTGCGTGATTTAGCATCTGCTACAGTAACAAGTGATGGTCTTGTTGATGAAGGCGAGGCTCTTAAAATACAGAGAATGTTGTGTAGCGGCACTGATGAAAACAAAATACTTGAAGATTGGAGAGAAGGCTTCAATTTGAATAATTCAGTTTATGTTTCAGGTACAGTTAGATGTGATACTAAGTCGGGACTCTCAGGTACTGAAAAACATGAATCCAAAACACGCATTCAATTAAGATGGTTTATTGAAATCATTCTTTCTAATCAGGTTCATAGGCCCTTCACTTTTACCTTCGACCCGTCTATTCCTGCACCTGCACATACAGTTTCACAGATAGTCCCTAATTCACCATATTCACTTACTGTCTCCCATGAGGGTAATGCCGTGCATTATGATTTTCCCATTAACTCTCAAGAATCATTAATATCAATTAATGTTGAACATTTACCAGAACCCAATCCAACTTCAGTAGACTTAGCAATTAGTTGGTTATTAGAAAATTACTTGATCCCACTGACATCATTGGTAATTATTTTCATCACCACATTAGTTGTGGTCCGTAGGCGGAACCGTATAATTTTTGATTATGACGATGATGAAGAAATTGTAACTACTAGACGCTCTACAACTAAAAGAACACAACCTAAAGGCCCCCCAATTAAGGGTTCTGATAAATCTAGACCCCAACCTATTTCTAGGCCTAAAGATACAAAAAAATCTAATGATGAACAATTCACTAAGGGCCGCCCCCAGCCGATCAAGGCTTCTAATGTTGCAAAAAAGAGAAGAGTTAAGCGGGAATCAGCACCAAAAGAGAGACCTGTGAAAAAGGTCAAAGGTACTCGTCGTGTTGAGGCTAATATTCAAGAAAATGTACATCGCGATGGAGATAATGAGGGTGGTGAGTTAGCATTAGAAGACCAGATGATGAAAGAAATAGCCCAACAAGTTGCTTCAGATAAACGAGTTGACGAACTTGAAAATGAAAAGGATGAAGCAATTATTGAGGATGAAATGATGGCTGCATTATCTTTGATTACCGACTCAGAAAATTCATTAGATGGGAACAAGAAGAGAAGAAAGGTAAAAAGAAGAAAGAAGTAGTTAAACATCAACCCATTTCACGGGTGAATTCATATTACAAACAATTTCCAAAAAATAATTCAAACCTTCTACTGCTGAATCATCTAAAATATTATTCACTTCAGAAAAATATTCTTCTACACTTTCAAGAGAGAACCCACTTCTCTCAGATGTTGAATGAATAACATCTTGTCTATATTTTTCATCATCTACGAAGTTACGTGCATTTAGTAGTAAATCCTTATGTGCCTTTCTCAAAGTACCTAAATCAGAATTAACTGATGTAGCAAAAACTGCAAATACCATTGGGAAACCAGTTATTTCCTTCCATTCGGCGCCCAAATCAAGTTTTACAAGTTCGGGGTGTCTAGATGCTTCATCTAATGCGCGGTCGCCTATCAATAAAGCGGCATCACATTCAATTAACATATTATCCAAATCTGGACCCATCTCATATGGTTTAGGATCAAGTCCATGATGCCCTAATATGTACATGACAAGCTTTCGAGAGGTGGAAGAATCAGTAGGTAATGCAATATCTCTTATTGAACTTAATTCTCTCTTACTGAATAATAGTACGCTACCAACATTACCATCTGAGGAAATACCTATGTCTGGTAAGATCATCAACTCAGATGAGTGTTTAGCATAATCTGCAGCAGGGATTGGTGCAACTAGGCAGTCCTTCCTTAGAAGATGGCCGGTTAGCCATGCTGGAGGGGCCGGTAAAACATCCCAATGATTAGGTAATCCATGGAATAGAGGGTCACAATTAACAAATGAAACCCTACCTATCACATTAGACCAATTTGACATAAATATCTCCTCTAACTATGTGCCATTGGTAATCCCTTATTGTCTGGAGGCTGTTGACGCCTATATTTTGAAAAATATGTGTAGTTAGTATTTCTTTCAACTGGTATCCCACCAACCCCTTCAATTAATAGTGCCAAATCAGCATCGAATTTATTCAGGGGTGTTGTTGAACCGGCAATATGCATTATCTCTTCGTTGCCAACGGTGCCATCTATGTCATCTGCCCCGTGCAATAGTGCTAGGGCGCCGACATTATCACCTAGATTCATCCTGTAGGATTTGATATGGGGGATGTTGTCTAGCATGATTCTAGAAATTGCAATCATCCTTAGAATTTCATTAGCAGTGGCTAATTGTGCTTGCGGCAACCTAGATTTGTCGGGTAAGAATGGATAAGGCACGAAACATTGGAATCCATTTGTTTCATCTTGTAAAGTTCTTAATTTGTCAAGATGTATAATACGATGCATAGTGGATTCAACAGTGCCAAATAACATTGTACAATTGGTTGGAATTCCTAATTCATGTGCAGCGCGATGTATTTCTAAATACTCAGAACTGGTTTCCTTACCTTTGCATATCTGATCTCTAACTTCATCTACAAGTATTTCAGCCCCCCCACCAGGTATAGAATCTAAACCTGCAGAAATTAATCTGGTCAATACTACATCAATGCTGATATTAGATAATTTAGAAAGATGCTGAATCTCCACAGCAGTCAGTGCCTTAATACTAATATTCGGATATTTACTCTTAGCTGAACGAAATAAATTCTCATAATGACTAATTGTCCATTCATGGTGTAATCCACCTACTGAATGTACCTCAGTAATAATTTCTTCAAAGGGCTCTATACGGGAAATATATTCATCTATAGTTAGTGAATATGAGTCATCTGCTTTAGGGCCCCTACGAAATGCACAGAACTTACAAGCTAGGACACAGATATTGGTGTGATTGATATGCAAATTCCTGTTAAAGAATACATAATCCCCAAATCTAGATTTTTTCAAAAGATTAGCAACATGTCCCAAGGTGGGGAGATCGCACTCATAGTATAGGGTAACACCTTCATGAACAGAAATTCTATCGCCGTTGAGTACTTTTTTTATGATTTTGGAAATAATGGGATTTATTATTCTAGAAATTAATGGAGTAACTACAATATTATTCTTCCAATCAGTATCATGGCCAGCGGCTATTATGGAACTTGTCCAGGCTTCAGAAGAGTCACTAGTCATCTCTATCTCTCTTATGTGTTAATCCAATTTGACATGATGCATTTTTGCTCTTCTTATTTTAAACATAATTTTTCTGAATTCTTCAATCCAAAAGACTCCAGAAGCTACAACGAAAATCATAGCCCAATCGGAGAATTCCAATGGTATGGTTGACAGGAAACTTCCAAAAGTAATTCCGATAAATGGGACCATTGCATTAGAATTTTGGACTATAAGGACTAGTGAGAATAAACTAATGAAGAAT
>Ga0208408_1001327_pt1 | contig 14257 bp, 13 predicted proteins | sample ETNtaG_4_FD_185776 | JGI IMG/M metagenome (GOLD analysis project Ga0208408, IMG submission 185776) | Marine microbial and viral communities from oxygen minimum zone, Eastern Pacific Ocean - ETNP201406SV67 (SPAdes) (version 2) | ecosystem: Environmental > Aquatic > Marine > Oceanic ... | reverse complement strand
TGTCGGCACGTTGGCGTAATTATATTCCCGCTAGCATGCGTGATGATGTGTCCGGATTCTTGGGGGAATTCATTAAGGCGAATAACCGTTATTTCCGTTCACAGGCACTGGTGGCCAGCTGTGTGGCTGCGCTTTTCACGATCGGCTTTTCGATAATCGGCCTGCCACTTGCTATTCTCATGGGTATATTCATCGGACTTCTGAATATGGTCCCCTATCTTCAGATCGTGGGCACCATCCCCTGCCTATTCCTGGCTGGGCTGAAGGCGCTGGAGCAGGGTGAAAGTTTTCTCGGGGCACTGGGTCTTGTCCTATTCGTTTTCGGCGTGGTGCAACTCATTCAGGAAACCTTGTTGGTGCCACGAATCCAAGGCAAAGCCATGGGACTTTCACCCTCCATAATCTTGTTGTCCCTTTCAGTCTGGGGTAAGCTGCTAGGCTTTCTAGGTCTTATTCTGGCCTTGCCGCTTACCTGTCTTGGGCTGACATACTATCGTCGTTATATCTTGAAATACGACCAGCCGGGCTACTCCCCTTAGATCATGGATAGTTAAATATGAATACCGATAAACATTATAATTTACCAAAATTGTTAATTAATTAGACTTCTCACTTATTTATACTGTTGATGCTTCCTCAGATGGTGAACGACAACCCATCATCTCCTGTAATTGACCCCCACTAATTCTTCACAGTCAGATAATAAACACAAATATTTTCAATAATTCTGCAACAATAAATTCTGTTGCAAATTTCCTCCACAACATATATCTTCATTCTTGACAAATAGAAAATAAAGAGTACTCTTATTATCATTATCTTATTACTGACAGTATTTACTTTATGCATTGAGGAAAAGATGAAAAAGATTTTACACATTTTACTAATTTCCTGTTTTAGTTTTACTATCGTCTCCTGTGCTAAAATAAATAGTACAATGGATGACATTAGCAATAAGTATGATGAATTTTCAAAAGAGTCTGATGAAACTGTCGCAAAGGACGATCAAACAACAGATTCCACTATTTCTGAAAAAACACCATCTTCCCGCTCCCTTTTTGTTTCTGTTGGTGGAAAAGGAACTATCCTTACCTCATCGAATGGAACCAAATGGACTAAAAGGACTTCTGGATCAAAGGGTAAACTCAGAGCAGTCGCCTACGGTAATGATACCTTGGTAGTGGTGGGTTTTTCCGGAACCATCCTCACCTCATCGGATGGAGCCAAATGGACTAAAAGAAAATCAGGAACTAAAGCACATCTTGGGGGTGTCACATACGCAAACGATACATTCGTGGCAGTTGGTAATGGTGGATCCGTCATAACTTCCTCAGATGGAACCAAATGGACTAAAAGGAAATCTAGAACAAAAACATCTCTCTATGGAGTAGCATACGGGAACAATACATTCGTGGCAGTTGGTTATAAAGGGACTATCATCACTTCCTCAAATGGAACTAAATGGACAAAAAGGAAATCTAATACATCAGCAGAGTTCAATGAAGTCATCTACGCAGATGACACCTTCTTTGCGTTTGGTTTTAAAGGAGTTATACGTAGCTCATTAAATGGGAAATCATGGTCAAAAATAAAATCTGGAACACGAATGGGACTGTTAGGAGCCTCCCACGGAAAAAGTACCTTGATTGCGGTAGGGAATACTGGAAAATTCATCACTTCTTCAGATGGAAAATCTTGGACTAAAAGGAATTCCGGAACTAAAAAACATCTCAGGGGAATCACCTATGGGAATCGTAAATTTGTGATGGTGGGTAACGCCGGGACCATCTTAACCTCAACAAATTCTATCACTTGGCGTAAAATGAAATCTGGGACATCAAGACATTTAAGAAGAGTCTTCTTCAAAATCGTGGAGTAGAGAGAATGAATTTGATTCGTGATCAGTTAAAGTAAACCCCCACCAATTCTTCACAGTCATACACCCTCCAAGTAAAATCACTACACGCACGCACGAGGTCAAAATTTTGTGCCAATTTTGTGCCATTGGCTTACAAAAACAGGCCATATATGAGGATATTTCGCAACAATGAAGGCCAATCACCTTACTGATATTATTATCTTTATTTGTTGCAATTTGTCCCTGCATACCAGCCGGCACAGTTTGCGGTACGGAGGGTCGCAGTTTCGAATAGTGCCGAGAATAGTTTGCTTTTCATTGATCCTGTGTTAAACTCCCCATTGAAGCTTAAATGAATTTTCTTAGTTGCAGTGCATTATTTTATCTCAGGTGAACGGCCCCAAAATGGCAAAAGTTATTACATTCGCCAGTCAAAAAGGCGGGGTCGGTAAAACAACCTCTGCGGTACATTTGGCAACTGCATTTGCTCTCGGTGGTTATAAAACCCTTCTGGTGGACCTTGATCCTCAAGGTTCAGTTCATCACTCTCTTGGTGTAGACAAACCTGCCGGATTGGGGATACGTGAAATTTTTTGTACTCCCAATATTTCGCTGCAGGAAATTATAACCACCGGCAAACACCAGAATCTTGACCTGCTGCTTTCAAATATTCAAGACCTGCTGACAGAACAAACTGTCAACAAAATCGCCTCCGACTATTACCACATTTCACAATGGATTGAGCAAAATACTGCCACGCACTATGATTTTATTATCTTGGACGCACCTGCTTCTACAAGTTCGCTTAGCATTAACGGAATGCTCGCGGCAGACTTCATTATTGTCCCGCTGGAATGTGAAACATTAGCCATAAAATCTCTTAAACGTTTTTTGCAGGCATTCAAGGAATTGCAGAGATCGATTGAACCGAGACTGCGACTTGCAGGAATTTTACTGACTATGTATGACGAGAATATCCTCTCACACCGACAGGTTTGCAAACAAATTTGTCAGACACTCGGTGACTCAGTTTTTCAAACTATTATTCCAAATTGCCCGCACATACTGGAAGCTAGTAACTTAGGAATTGATGTTATCCAGCGGCACCTGAATTCTGCAGGGGCAACAGGTTATATACGTCTTGCTAATGAATTGCTAGACCGTTTCCTTTTACCAAAATCCGTAGAGGCGAGTTAACAAATACTAAACACAGACTGACGGTGAGCTTTGGCTGGAGTGCAGTATTTTGAAATTGGCATTTGGACTGTACTAGGTTTGATTGCAGGCAGTTTTGTCAATGTTTGTCTGGATCGTCTCCCGCTGCAGTTTGCCGATGATGAACAGAGTTCAAGCTTGTTGGCATCCTCTGAATTGTCACCTTTCCTGAAAACACACCTCCGGGAACGGACACTCAGTTTAGCAAATCCGGCGCGGTCTTTTTGCTTTTCGTGTGGACATCAACTCAGCTGGTTTGAAAATATTCCTGTATTTTCATATCTTTTAAGTAGAGGCCACTGTAGAAAATGCAATGCGACTATCGGTGCAGGAACGATTTTGACTGAAACCGTTCACGGTCTGGTTTACTCAGGCTGCGGCTGGTTTTTAAACGGCTGGATCTGGCCTTTGACTTTCAGTATTAACTTTTCATTTTTGTGGATTCTGGGACACTGTTGGAGTTATCGACGGACACGAAAAATGCTGCTTTTTGCAGGAGCTGTTTTGTTGATATTAAATTTTGGCATTTATTATTATTGATGGTTTAATAAAAAATCCTAAACTAATTATTTGTCATCTCGAACGAAGAGAGAGATCTTAATAATACAAGTGCTTAACATAAAATAGATTCCTCCCAATGGTCGAAATGACAATTAGATAATTTAATACTTTTTATGACTGGATTATTATTAATTTTAAAATGAAAAAACTGCTGATAATGTTACTTAAAATGCTGCTTGTCGGCAGCATTTTGGTTTACCTTGTCCAAAGCGGTCGGCTTAATTTTGAAAAATTAATGCTCTTCAAGGATGCTCCTGAAATACTTGCCATGATGATAGGAGTACTTGTATTAGTGGTGGTGCCAATGGCGACTTTTCGCTGGTGGTTATTGCTGCGTGCGATCGGTGTGCAGGTTAAACCGAAGCAAATTTTTATACTGACCTGGATCGGAAATTTTTTCAACACGACACTTCCAGGTGCAGTTACCGGAGACGTGGTCAAGGGCTATTACGTTATCAAGGCACAGCAGGAAGAGGGGCGTACGCGGGCTTTTATGACTTTGCTGATTGACAGATTTGTCGGTTTATTCGGTTTGATCGTGATGGCTTTTTTAGCACTAGTCTTCAACCTTGAACTGATTTTATCTCAGGAACTCCTGCACTCTCTCGCCTGGATGATCACCATTCTTTTTGGAGGCACAGTTTTATTTTACACGATTGCGCTGTTTCCGTTCAAAGAAGGCCGCGATCCATTTATCCGCCTCTTCCAGCGGCTGCCTGCAAAAAAAATAAGTCTTAAAGTTTATTCTGCGTTCAAAAGTTATCAGCACCAAAAAACCACTTTGTTGCTCACGCTTTTGCTGTCCATTGGAATCCACACTTTAATCGCACTGCTTTTTTTCCAGGTAGCAAATTTGATGGGTATCGAAGATATGGAATTGGCAACGCAATTTTTTCTGATGCCGATCGGGCTGATTACTGTTGCGATTCCATTAGCGCCGGGAGGAATCGGAATCGGACATGCTGCCTTTGAATCTCTTTACCAGCTGGTAGGCTATTCCGGAGGCGCGGACATATTTAATCTTTTCATCATTGTCCAACTTGGAGTTTTTCTCCTCGGCGGTATCCCTTATTTTCTTTACAGCAGTAAGTACAAAATCCCCGCGGAACAGAAGGACCTGCTGGAAGAAGACGTATAACAGTAGCGTAAATACTGCGAACTTATTCGTCCGCTGCTAAAATTAGTAAATGCTCCCTGACACAAGAAGAAAGAGCGTTTAAATCATATCCGCCTTCCAGCATACTGAGTATCCGCCCTCCTGCAGTCTGTTCGGCCAAACGCTTTAATTCAAGGCTCAATTCCCTGAAGGTTGATTCAGTTAAATTTAAGGAAGCTAAAGGATCGTCACGATGCGCGTCAAATCCCGCAGAGATCAAAACAAAGTCTGGTTTGTATTCCTTTAACTTAGGTTTAACCTCTGTGTAAAAGCTTTGCAAATATTCCGCATCCTCCATTCCGGGGGAAACGGGAACATTCAGCGTATAACCTGTGCCCGCTCCTCTTCCACGTTCCTCCGCAAAACCTGTTCCGGGAAAACAGGTACGTGGATCCTGATGCAGACTGACGTAAAAAATATCAGCCCTTTCCTCAAAAAAATGCTGTGTTCCGTTTCCATGATGCACATCAAAATCAACAATCAGTACACGTTGAAATCCCATCTCCCTGCTTAAGAACTCTGCGGCGAGTGCAATGTTGTTAAAAAAACAAAAACCCATTGCTGAGTCAAATTCCGCATGATGCCCAGGCGGCCGCACTGCGCAAAATGCGTTATCAATCCTGCGCTCCGCAACCTCAAGTGCTGCTTCCAGTACTGAACCAACTGCATGTAAAGCTGCATTATAAGTTTGCGATGAAATTACACAATCCGGAGTATGCAGTGTTTGAGCGCCACTTTCAGCAGCCGCTTCTACGTCTGAAACCAGTTTTTCTGTATGCAGCATTTGTATTTCCGCAGAACTGGCGGGACGTCCGGACTCTACTTTAAATTTTCCCATCAAGTCTTCAGAATCAAGCCTCTCCAGAATTGCCCTCAGGCGGTTTGCGTTTTCCGGATGGGAACCTGTATCGTGCTCTAGGTAAATAGGATTTGTATAAAATCCGGTTTTCATTGCTCTCGGTTCATTTTAGAGGAAAAATATTTTGACCAATTCATGACACATACTAACTCAGGATGGCGCCTGCCTTCAAGACAAAGCGCTTATCCATGTCGTTTTTTGTACTTCACGGATTGTGTTTGAGCATCAGTTTGGTTAAAATCTAAACTGAATATATATACAACTCCAGCATTGACAGTGATTTTTCACGCTAAAAAGAGTAATGGCAATTTTAGAAATATATACTTTTCCTGATCCAATATTGAGAAAGCAGACAAAAGCAGTTACAGTTTTTGATCATGAACTTGAGACAACTACGCAGTCCATGCTGGAGACAATGTACGTTTCCAGTGGTATCGGCCTGGCGGCCATTCAGGCAGGTATCCTCAAACAGATAATTGTCGTTGATTTAAAAAGCGGTGAAGAAGATATAACCCAGCGTGAACCTCATGTTTTCATTAATCCTAAAATTGTGAAACAATCTGGAACTACTGTCTCTGAAGAAGGCTGTTTAAGTGTCATTGAGTTCCGAGGTGAAATTCAACGTGCGGAAAAAATAATAGTCGAATATCAAGATGTCACTGGTAAACTACAAAAAATGGAAGCAGAAGAGATGATGTCCATCTGTCTGCAGCACGAAATTGATCATTTGAATGGTGTTCTGTTCATCGATCATTTACCGTTGCTCAAACAGAAAATGGTAAAAAAACGGCTGACTAAACTTGCAAAGGCAGAAGCATGATTTTGCACCGTATATTTTTTTACACTATCTCCCTTTCTTTTTGTTCAGTAGTTTTTTTTTGTAGTGGAACCGCATTTGCCAAGCAGAAAAAATATGCACATGCTCTGGTGATAACTGCTGCGGGAATTGAAATCCCGGTAGAAGTTGCCGATACTTCGCAAAAAAGGAGTTTAGGTTTGGGGAAACGCTCCGGACTGAAAAAAGACTGGGGTATGCTGTTTGTCTTTGATAAACGTAAAGCTCATCGTTTCTGGATGAAAGACATGCAGTTTGCTTTGGACATAATCTGGCTGGACAATTATCGGATTGTACATATTCTCCGTAATGTTCAACCGGTAATTTCAGGAGAAAAACCAACAATTCTGGAACCTCCGGAAGCAGCTAATTTTGTCCTTGAAATTGACGCAGGACGTGCTTCTGTACTGAAACTAAAGCAAGGCGATTTGCTCAAATATAATTTTTAATAATTGAAGAACCGGCTAACAACATTAACAAAACCGCTACCATGACAAAATCACAAACTATCTGCATAGTTGATGACGAGGCTGCAATACGCGAAACACTTGAGAACGTCTTGTCGGATGAGGGATATCCGGTAATGTCCTGTCGGGACTCAATTAGTTTTTTTGAAATGTTGGCGCTGCAAACACCTGATTTAGTACTACTTGATATTTGGCTTCCAGGCATCGACGGAATGGCGATCCTCAGTAAACTTCGTGAATCCCATCCTGAACTACCGGTTATTATGATGAGCGGACACGCCGGAATTGACGCGGCAGTCAGCGCGATTAAACTTGGCGCGGTGGATTTTATGGAAAAACCCCTGCGTTTAGAAATATTGCTCGATAAAATCGCGGTTGTACTTTCAAACAAACCACCGGAGAGAATGAAAGATCTTGCTTCAGACACCGGAATGGAGGTTGCTAAAATTATCAATCCGATCATACCTTCCGGAGCTGTAAGGCTTAAGGATTCTGAACGTCCCCAGCGTACGCTGAAAGGTAATGTTGTTTTGAATGGGAAAGGGCTTCTGACTGGACGTAACACAGGTGTGATTTTAAGCCCTCTTGAACCGAATTCAGGCGTTGTTTTTCAAACTTTGGATGATACTTCATTACCGGCACACATCACGAATATAGAAAATTTTTCGCAATCGGTGAAACAGCAGTCCTTCAGTGCCAATTCAACTGTTTTAGCCTGCGAAAATCGTCGTATACGTACAGTTGAGCATTTGATGGCTTCGCTGCATATGGCAGGTATTACCAATGTTTTAGCAAAAGTGGATGAGGAAATTCCAAATGTTGACGGCTCTGCTCAGGATTTCAGTGAACTTATTAAGGAAGCAGGTGTGCAGGATCAGGATGTCCCTGCAAAAGAGGCAGTCGTTTTGGCGCCGATACAGGTGGGGCGGAAAAAATTGACTGAAAAACACCTCTATGTTGAACCGTTCGAAGGCTTCGAAGTTAAGATGCGCATTGATTATACTGCGCCGATCGGTCAGCAAAAACTGACCTTTAATGCTGCGCGTAATTCATTCAACATTGATATTGCTCCGGCACGCTCATTCAACACTTTTGAAAATATTGATCTGGCACAAAAAACAGGAACTGTCGGTAGCGGTTATCTTGATTCACACATCATTTTGCATGACGGGAAAGTGATCAACACGGATCTGCGTTTTCCAGACGAATTTATACGGCACAAAATACTCGACCTCATCGGTGATCTTTATTTGCTGGGTTACCCCTTGAGGGGGCGGGTTGTCGCGAATATGACTTCACATGGTTACAATCAGGCGCTCGTACAAAAACTTCATGTTGCGCTTACTACCTGAAATAGTATTGTTGCACCGTACCTAATAACAGCATTCGGGGGAAACATTTTAAACCGCCCACGCACCTGAAACAGCGTTCCGAGTGAACCGCAATCAACAATCACTGTACTTTTTTGGTGCAGGGTAAAACAAAAACTAGCTATATAATATGCGCCACCAGGGTAGATCATACGCACTGCAGGCACTGTATCAGGCAGAACTGCTGGAAAGTAAAGCCATGAAACATGCTGACCGTTTTCTGGATCAGCTTGAGACAAGTCCTGAAGTAAAACTGTTTGCAAGGGAATTAGTGGAAGGTACACTTCTCCACCGCAAACACATTGATCGTTATTTACGGAGGAATCTCGAACACTGGAAGCTGAACCGGCTTTCTACAACTGTGCGGAATATCTTGAGAATGGCGGCTTACGAACTTTATCACCATCCGGAGCTCTCACACAGTGTTATTATCAATGAGGCTGTGGAACTCTGTAAGGATTTTGTCGATGACAGCTCACATGCGCTGACAAATAGTGTCCTGCAAAGAGTTTACGACCAGATAACAGCAGAGAGAAAAACAAAAGCTCAGGCAAAGTTAGAAGCTGGTTCAACAGACGAAAATCCAACAGAAGAAAATTCAACAGTTGAGCCAGACAAAGAAACGCCAGCACCGGAATCAAAATATAGAAGGAAATAGAGTTTCCGTAATCAGTCCCCTGCGAGTTTCTGTAAATTTTTCCCGGTCACCCTGTACGTAGTCCATTCATCCAAAGGCGCTGCTCCCATTTTCTGATAAAATCCAATTGCAGGTTCATTCCAGTTCAACACTGCCCATTCTAATCTTCCGCCGCCAATTTCCAGGGTTCGTTGCGCAAGTTGACGCAACAATGCTTCACCTACTCCTCGTCCCCTCGCACTTTCACGTACATACAGATCCTCCAGATATATTCCCGGACGTCCCAAAAAAGTAGAAAAGGTGCGGAAATACAATGAAAATCCGAGGACCCCATTTTCCGAATAAGCGAGCTGAACTTCTGCCGGAGAGTTGATGCCAAACAGTGTTTCTTTAAGCAACTCCTCTGTGGCAACAACTTCATCCAAAAGATGCTCATAAACAGCCAGTTCTTTAATTAATAACAATATCTCTGCCACGTCCTCGACTTCAGCCTGACGTATTCTAAAATCTGTTTTAATTTCTTTCATGTTTGTTTCTTTCAGTAAATTTGATGTTGATTAGCAATTTTTTCATACCTCTCTATCTCTTGTAATTTGCCACGTTTGCGGAAACCATTAATTATAATTTCGCATTTCTTCCGGAGCACCACTATTGCGGCAGAACGGTCTTCCGGACGCAGCTTTTCAGTCTTTAATATTTTTATAATTGATTGCACACGGTAGCGGTCAATCCCCCAGTCACTCCGTGAAAGCTGATCCGCGTGTCCTCCGTGACGTGTCATCAATTTTTCATTGAGCAGTGCAACCTGATGTTGGGCGGTCAAACGCAGCCAAAGATCATAGTCCTCACAAATCGGCAGAGTTTCATCAAATAAACCATGAACATCAAACAGTTCACGCCGCAGTAACACTGTTGAAGGCGACATCAGACAAAGCTCCAGACTTGGTTTAAAAATCCAGCCCTCCAGTTTTTGATGCTTTTTTTTCGGATTAACCCTGACTCCGTTCCTGATCCATATTTCATCAGTGAAATGAATCGGACACTCAGCACGAATTACAGTTTGTGCTATTTGTTTCTGTAATTTGTGCGGATGCCAAAAATCATCTGAATCCAGAAATGCGATCCATTCACTGTCACAGTTCTTAACAGCCGCATTTCTTGCTGCACTGACTCCAAGGTTTTTTGCAAAAGTGATGCTCCGGATTTTTCCAGAATAACTTGTAAGAATTTCCTGAGTAGAATCCGTAGAAGCGTCATCCACCACTATCAGTTCAAAATCGCGGAAAGTCTGCTCCAAGACTGAATCTATGGATTTTTTCAGCCAGTCCGCTCGATTCCAACTTGGCAGGATTACAGTTACCTGCGGCATACGATAATTTTAGTTTGACGATCCATAGCAATAAGTTGAAACAGCAATTTTGCTTGACTCTTTTCTAATACCCCCACAAGGTATATGATGTACATTCATCATTCTAGGAGTCAACATTGCACCCAAGTCACGAAAATCAGATTGTCCGCCTGAAAAAGGTTGAGGGACAGGTTCGTGGAATTCAAACCATGATTGCGGAACGGCGCTATTGCATGGACCTGCTGTCGCAAATCAGGGCAGTAACAGGAGCAATGCGTAAAATTGAGTCCGGAATTCTGGAAAGCCACCTGAAGCACTGCGTCAATGACGCGATATCATCTAAAAGTTCGGAAGACGCTTCTGTTAAAATCAAGGAAATTATACGTCTCTTTGAAAAAATGAATTAGCAGTTAAATCAAAACACTCTGTTTTCTGAAAAGTTTTTTCGAAAATAAATACCAGATTAACCCTGTTGCCTGTAGCAAAACCAGTACACCAATCGCGGCCTGATAGCTTTCTGGTTCATAACCGTTGTCAGTTGCTGGCCACATCTCAAGGATCGCTCCTATTCCCCATTGTAAAAGAAAAGCTACGATAAATACCAGTAAATTCAGAATAGTACTTACACGCCCGGAAAGGTTTTTGGGAAATATTTGCGCATATCCGGCATAAACCAGAATGCTTGCTGTACCAAAAAATCCGAGCAAAATAACGAGGATCAAAGGACTGCCGATACCACCGTAAATCATCGTGCTCTGAACAAATAAATATATGGTCATTCCGAAAACAGAAATTGAAATTGGACGGACATCAAAAAATTGAGAGAGTCTTTCGGCAATTATTCCCAGAGTTAAAAATCCGCCAATTAAAGTCAGCGTCATTGCAAATAAAAGTTGAGCTGAATTAACTGCACTTAAACCTGCTACATCCCTCAGCCAGGGTTTTATCCAGAGTCCGTGAATCGCCATATTTGTACCAGATGAAATTGCGGCCAGAGGCGCAATTTCCCAGAAAATACGACTCTGTAAAACCTGTCCCATTTCCTTAAACTGTAATTTAAGCGTGGGGATTTTCTCATCAATTCTTTGATTTTCCGGTAAAAATACCCATATGCAGATTGAAGCAAAAACTGTGATGAATGCCAGACCCATGAAAACACCCCGCCAATCTGTATATGAAAGTGCATTCTGCAAAGGAATTGTCGCACCGAGAGCACCCAGCCCGCCGGCTACCATCTGCAGGCCGTTGATCATTGCCAGACGTTCGCTGGAAAACCACAGCACGTAGGCTTTGAAGGCTGCCATCAAACACGCAGAAACTCCTAGGCCAATCAACAGTCTGCCCACAATCAAACCTGAGAGTGATTCTGCCTGCGCAAAAAGTACAGAACCAAGTGCGGCGAATAAAAGTAGGATAGACTCAGTACGTCGGGGACCATAACGGTCCAGTAAAAACCCAAGTGGTAACTGAAATGCAGCGAAAGAGATGAAATAAACACTGGTTAACAGACCTAAATCCGCAGGTCCCAGTCCAAGTTCTATTACCAGATCACCTTCAAGAATAGCATTGGCGTTACGGTAGAAATAGGAAATGGCATAACCTAATGCCAAAGGGAAATATATGCGAGCAAATAACATTATGTTGAAATAATTAAATAAAATAAAGGTGTGGTATCAGAACTCAATACCGATTCTGGCACGTATTCCCTGATCGAAGTGATGTTTTATTTTTTTCATTTCAGTCACCAGATGAGCACGTTCAACCAGTTCAGGATGTGCATGACGGCCTGTAAAAACTAATTCCACATTTTTAGGCCGATCCTCCACAATTTGAATTGCTTTTTCCAAAGGCAACAGTCCTCTGAAAATGCAGTAATTAATTTCATCCGCAATTATCATATCGTACTTTCCGGACTTAACTTTTTCGTGCAGATCTTCCATTTCAGGTTTCATTTTTTCTGTCATCGTTTCCACATCTTCAGGGATGGTTTTGCTCACACATAGCGCCCAATAATGTGGCACATTGCGGAAAGTTAAGTTTGGATGAAAATTTTCCGGACAGAGTTTCAACTCACCGGTTTTCCAGCGTGGTTTTAGCATCCGCACATAATAAACATGCATTCCTGAACCAAGCGCCCTGAGCATCAAACCCAGTGAAGCTGTACTTTTACCTTTGCCTTCACCGGTATATATCTGGAATGCTCCCTGTTTTATTTTCGGACGTTTTGGAATGTTGATTCCATTTACTGTATTCTCAGTTGCTAAATCTTTTATTATATCTGTCATAGTAGATTTTAATTTTAATCAATTAGGAGTTCTAGAAAAATCTGAATCCCATAGTTTGTCATTTCGACCGTAGGGAGAATTCTTAATAATTTAAGAGAGCTAACATAAAATAGATTTCTCGCTTTTCTCGAGATGACACTACTTTAGGACATTTTACGGGTTCATCATATATTGTTTGCTTAATTCCGCAGAATTTTTTCAATTTCACAATGCTTTTCCAGAAACAGAGCCAACTCATCCATTTCACGCTCTTTTGTTTCCTGAAAAGAAAATGGAATTTCAAAAGTTTCCGAGCTTAACAAGGCAAAAAGTTGTTGTATCACTTCCGGACTTTCCAGCCAGCCGTGAATATAGGTACCGATTATTTTTCTTTTGCGTTCAATTACACCCAGGGCAGCTTTATGAGCCTCTGGAGCATCCGTAACAACAAACGGTTCTTGCGGTTTTTCGACGAATTCTGTTTGTCCCAGATGAATTTCGTAACCTGTCCAGTTTAAACCAGCCAACCAGTTTTGCCCTTTATATTCACGCCGCACAAGTTTTTTGTCACCCTCCAGAACGGTAGTCATCGGCAACAGTCCCAATCCGGATTCGCTGTTAGCAACAGTGGAGTTAGCTGAGGCAGCGCACTTTTCCGTCGTACCGGACTTTTCTGCCACGCTGGACTCTCCAGTCGTAGCGGAAGATTCCATATTGTACGGATCATCAACTTTTTCTCCAAGCATTTGAAATCCACCGCAAATTCCCAAAATCCAGGTGCGGCCACTGATCTGTTTCAGTTTTTCCGCAAATCCTTTTTGATGAAGAAAACGCAAATCGTACAGTGTGTTTTTACTCCCCGGAATAATTATTAACTCTGCGCTTTCCAGTTCCGCAACACTGTTGACGAAGCGTACAGAAATTTCGGAAATCTGTTTGAGTGGATCGAAATCGGTGAAGTTGGAAATGTACGGCAGGCGAATTATTGCGACTTCAAGCTTTGCATCTGTGACAATTTTTGATTGTAAATTTTGCGAATCTTCATCCTCCAGTTTCATTTCCCGCCACGGAATTATACCCATCACCGGAACTGGAACTATTTGATTAAATTGTTCAATTCCTGGATGCAGCAAAGAAACATCTCCGCGAAATTTATTGATCAGCATTCCGTGCAGCAAAGATCGATGCCGAGCCTGAATCAAATCATAAGTGCCTTTGAGCCAGGCAAAAACCCCTCCGCGGTCTATGTCACCTATCAAGATGACTTTCGCTCCGGCATATTCCGCCATCCGCATATTTACAATATCCGTCGCTTGCAGATTGATTTCCGCAGGACTTCCAGCGCCTTCCATCACAATCCAGTCTGCTTCGGCTTTCAGTGAATCAAAGGCTTCTTTTGCAATCCGGAAATTTTCTTCCGCCATTGTATAATATTCACGGGCTGAGCAGGTCCGCACAACCTTACCCATACGTATTAGTTGTGACTCACCGGCACCCTGTGGCTTGAGCAAAACAGGATTCATCCGCACATCCGGAAAGACTCCACAGGCCTCCGCCTGGACAAACTGGGCCCGTCCCATTTCCAAGCCTTCAGGAGTTACCCCGGAATTCAGCGCCATATTTTGAGCTTTAAAAGGCAGGACCCGGAAACCGCGATTTTTCAGCAAACGACAAAACCCGGCAGCCA
>Ga0208408_1001316_pt1 | contig 14308 bp, 13 predicted proteins | sample ETNtaG_4_FD_185776 | JGI IMG/M metagenome (GOLD analysis project Ga0208408, IMG submission 185776) | Marine microbial and viral communities from oxygen minimum zone, Eastern Pacific Ocean - ETNP201406SV67 (SPAdes) (version 2) | ecosystem: Environmental > Aquatic > Marine > Oceanic ... | reverse complement strand
AAGAAAAATGATGCTCCATCATCAATATTTGTTATTAAACTATTAATTGTCATTGTGAAAGTATTACCTACTGCTATAGAAAGCATGAATAAACCCATAATAAGGGATTTCATTGTATTAGGTGCTTGAGTATATGAAAATTCAAGGCATGTAATAGACACAAGAACTTCTGCAGCTGTTAAAATTGCATACGCTAAAACTTGCCATGCTATTGATGGAGTATTACCCATATCAATTTGAGATTGCAAATATCCAATGATTAAAAAAGATGGCACAGTTAAAAATAAACCTATATTTATTTTTCTTAAAGGAGTTAGTTTGAAATATTTATTTACTTTAGGGTAAATGAAATATGAAAATGTTGGTGCAAAAATTAATATCATTATTGGATTTATTGCTTGAATTTGTGATGGAAGCCACTCTATCCCAAGCCAATATCTATTAAGATTTTCAGCTTGGATTACCCAAGTTGAACCAGTTTGATCAAACAAAGACCAAAAAGGTGCAATGAAAATATAAATAATACATAATTTTCCAATTGCTATCATTCCTTCCTTGCTGAGTATTTCTTTAATGAATTTCATACCTCCTGGGGGGATATGAATGAAAACATTTCTACCCATCCAAAATAAAATTGTAGCAATTAACATTAATATACCTGGAACTCCAAATGCAACATGTGATCCATAGTGTTTTAATAATAGTGGTGTGAGAAGTGTAGATATAAATGCTCCTAAATTAATTGATAAATAAAACCAGCTAAATGTTTTTTCTAGTAAGCTTGAATTTGTTTTGCCAAATTGATCTCCTACATGAGCAGAAACACATGGTTTAATACCTCCAGCTCCTATAGAAATTAAGCTGAGTCCTACAGCAAGGCCCCATGTAGTTTCATCTAAGGCTAAAGTTAAATGTCCTAGGCAATAAACAATTGATAATATTAATATCGTTCGATATTTACCAAGAAATACATCAGATATAATTGCACCGAAAATAGGAGTATAGTAAACGGCTGATGTAAATAAGTGATACCAGTATGTTGCCTCTTCGTTACTCATATGATTATAATTCCCATTATAATCCATTAAATGTTTTGTCATAAATACAACTAAGATGCATTTCATTCCATAAAAACTAAACCTTTCAGCTAGTTCATTGCTGATTATATAAGGTATTCCTTGGGGCATGCTGTTCGATTTTCTAGGATGAGTTAAATATGACATAATTACTATTTAAATTATTTTTATTAATGTGTTAATTTATAATATAAATTAATATGATATTTTATTATGTCCGAGTTTAAATATTGCTCATCATTAGCAAATTATAAAAGATTTAAAACAAGAGAGGTTGATATAGGAGGCATACCTTTAGGAGATGATAATCCTATACGTATTCAAAGTATGACAACAACAAATACTATGAATACAGAAGATACAGTTAAACAATCTATTAGAATGATAGAAGCAGGATGTGAATATGTTAGAATTACTGCACCTAGTATTAAGGAAGCAGAGAATTTAAAGAACATTCAAAATGTATTAAGATCCAAAGGTTACAATACACCTTTGGTAGCAGACATACATTTCACACCTAACGCTGCTGAAATTGCAGCAGAGATTGTTCAAAAAGTTAGAATTAATCCTGGGAATTATGTAGATAAAAAATTATTTAAAACATTCGAAATTTCTGATAATGATTACAATCTAGAATTAGAAAAAATATATAATAGATTTTCACCATTAGTTAAAATTTGTAAACAAAATGGTACTGCAATAAGGATTGGAACAAACCATGGTTCATTATCAGATAGAATAATGAACCGATATGGTGATACACCTTTGGGGATGGTTGAATCTGCTCTTGAATTTATTAGAATTTGTGAAGATAATAATTTCTATGATATAGTATTGTCTATGAAATCAAGTAATCCAATTGTTATGGTTAATGCATACAGACTATTGGTTAATAAAATGATTTTAGAAAAAATGAATTATCCCTTACATTTAGGTGTGACTGAAGCCGGAGATGGCTTGGAAGGACGAATTAAGTCTTCAATAGGTATAGGTGCCCTGTTAGAAGATGGTCTTGGTGATACAATACGAGTTTCATTAACCGAAGACCCTGAGTTTGAATTGCCTGTTGCTCAAAAAATAATTAATAGATACAAGCATAGACAAAAGCATGATAATATTAATAGTATAAAGCATTATCCTATTAATCCATTTGATTATAACAAAAGAATAACTAATGCTGTTCTTAATATTGGTAATGAAAATATTCCGCGAGTTATCATAGATTTATCTACTGTTGAAATTACGTATGAAGTATTATCAAAAGTAGGATATACATATAATGAAACCATAGACAAATGGACAGTTAGTGAAGTCGCTTGTGATTATATTCATGTTGGTTCAAATAAAATAAATATCAAATTACCAGTTCAATTAGGAATTATTTGTAATTACTCTAAATGGATAGAATCTGAAATTAATATAAAACTATATCCAGAAATGAACATTGACGAGTACAATAAATTTACCGAAGATGTAGTTAAATTTGTTTATGTTCTTAGTCATAAAAAAATCACAAAACAAACATTGGATAAATTAAATAGTGATAATAAGGTAATAATTATTTTAGATACAATTAATAGTCATGGAATGGTAGAGCAGAGAAATGTTTTTGTACAATTATTGAATAAAAAATGTAATACGCCTATAGTGATAAGTAGATGCTATAAAAATGCAAAGTTTGAAAATATTTGCATTGATGCATCTGTTGATTTTGGTAGTTTATTGTTAGACGGTTTAGGAGATGGAGTTTTGATGTCCAATAAATCATATAATAATGTAGAGAAAATCAATAATTTATTATTTGGTATTTTACAAGGAACTCGTACACGAATATCTAAAACTGAATTTATAAGTTGCCCATCATGTGGTAGAACACAATTTGATTTACAAAAAACTACTGAAAAAGTACGTGATAAAACATCCCATCTTAAGGGTTTGAAAATAGCAGTAATGGGCTGTATAGTAAATGGTCCTGGTGAAATGGCAGATGCTGATTATGGATATGTTGGAACTGGAAATAAAAAAATATCATTGTATAAAGGACATAATATTGTTGAAAGAAACATTGATTCTAATGATTCTATTGATGCGTTATTAGATTTAATTAAAAAGAATGGTGATTGGATTGACCCATAGATAAGGAGATTCGATGGATTTGTATATTAAAATATTAAATGATAATGCTAGAGATTTATATGAAAACCATGGTCATTTTCATGAAGGTGATGCAGGACTTGATTTATATGTTATTGATGATATGGAATTTAAACCATTTGAAACTAAGATAATAAAACTTGGTATATCATGTGAACCAAGAGATGGAAAAGCATATTATTTAATGCCAAGATCTAGTATAAGCAAAACACCATTAAGAATGGCAAATTCGATAGGATTGATTGATGGTGGTTATCGAGGTGAGATTATGGCATGCTGTGACAACATTAAAGATTTTTCTTACATTGTAAAAAGAGGTCAAAGATTATTTCAGCTAGTTGCATTTGATTCATCATCAATTAAATATTGTCTAAAAGAATGCTTGAGTGATAGCACCAGAGGTGTTGGTGGATTTGGAAGTACTGGAAAATGATGACTTTTTGTCACACTCATATTTCCGGCATAAAATTTGTATTTGTATAAGTTATATTAAAAAATTATTAATTAATAAGGAGAAATTATGAATTTAAAACCATTATCTGATAGAATTGTAGTAAAGGCTCATGAAGCTGAAGAAAAAACAGCCTCAGGGATTATCTTACCTGATACTGCAAAAGAAAAACCTCAAATGGGTAAAATATTAGCAGTTGGTCCAGGTAAAACAAATGATAATGGGTCAGTTAATAAAATGTCATTAAAAAAAGGTGATAAAGTTCTTTATGGTAAATATTCAGGAACTGAAGTTAATGTTGATGGAAATGATTTACTGATTATGAGAGAAAGTGATATACTCGCAACACTATAAATTTATTTAAGGAGAAAAAAATGTCAAAGATAATAGACTATAATACAAATGCAAGAAATACATTGAAAGATGGAGTCGACGAATTGGCTAATGCTGTGAAAGTAACATTAGGTCCAAAAGGAAGAAATGTTGTAATAGATAAAAAATTTGGTGCCCCAAATATTACTAAAGATGGTGTTACAGTTGCAAAAGAAATTGAGCTTGATGACCCAATAAAAAATATGGGCGCACAAATGGTAAAAGAAGTTGCTTCTAAAACTTCTGATGTTGCTGGAGATGGAACAACAACAGCAACAGTTTTAGCTCAAAGTATAATTCATGAAGGTTTAAAAAATGTTACAGCTGGAGCAAACCCTATGGATTTAAAAAGAGGAATAGATAAAGCAGTTATTCAAGTTGTAGATTATTTGAAATCTGCTTCTAAAGATGTTTCTGGAAAACAAGAAATTTGTCAAGTTGGCACTATCTCTGCAAACAATGATGAATCAATAGGTGGAATCATTAGTGATGCTATGGAAAAAGTTGGTAATGAAGGTGTAATAACTGTTGAAGAAGCTAAGGGCATGGATACCTATTTAGAAACTGTCGAAGGGATGCAGTTTGATAGAGGTTATTTATCACCATATTTTGTAACAAATGCCGAAAATATGGAAGTTGAATTAGAAAGTCCAATGATTTTAGTTCATGAGAAAAAAATAAGTAATATGAAAGAATTATTGCCAATATTGGAAAAGGTTGTTCAAGGTGGTAAATCTTTACTTATTATAGCTGAAGATATTGAAGGTGAGGCTTTAGCTACTTTAGTTATGAATAAAATACGAGGAACATTTAAAGTAGCAGCTGTAAAAGCTCCAGGTTTTGGAGATAGAAGAAAAGCTATGCTTCAAGACATTGCAATTTTAACTGGCGCTACTGTTATATCTGAAGAGCAGGGATATAAACTTGAAAATGCAACAATGTCTTATTTAGGTGAAGCTAAAAAAGTCAATATAGATAAAGATAACACTACAATAGTTGAAGGCAAAGGTGTATCTAAAGATCTAGTTGCAAGAGTTAATGAAATAAAAGTTCAAATAGAAAAATCAACTTCTGATTATGATAAAGAGAAGCTACAAGAAAGATTAGCTAAATTGTCTGGTGGAGTTGCAGTTATTAATATTGGAGCTGCTACTGAAGTTGAAATGAAAGAAAAGAAGGATCGTGTTGATGATGCTTTACATGCAACTAGAGCTGCTGTTAAGGAAGGTATTGTTGCAGGTGGTGGAGTTGCCTTGTTAAGAGCTAGTGAAAAAATAAATACAAAGGGTCTTGTTGATGATGAGATAATTGGTGCTGATATTTTAAAAACTGCTCTTGAAGGTCCAGCTAGACAAATTGTTGCTAATGCAGGTCTTGAAGATTCTGTAGTAATTAATGAGATTAAAACTAAAAAAGGTAATATTGGATTTGATTCTAGACATGAAAAATATGTAGATATGTTGAAAGCTGGTATAATTGATCCTACCTTAGTTACAAGAACTGCTGTCCAAAATGCTGCTAGTATTGCTGGATTATTATTGACTACTGAAGCAGTAATCACAGATAAACCTGAACCTGCATCTGCTGCGCCTCCAGCTCCTGATATGGGTGGAATGGGTGGAATGGGTGGAATGGGTGGAATGATGTAATGAAACCTTAGTAATATTCTTTAATAAAAAGCAGGGCTTATGCCCTGCTTTTTTTATATATTATATGTAATTATTTATTAAATAATTAAATATTATAATATGAAAATTATTACAAATAATAGAAAAGCATCTTTTCTATACCATTTAATTTCTAAATATGAAGCTGGAATTCAATTAAAAGGATCAGAAGTTAAATCTATTCGTGAAGGTAATGTTAACATTAAAGAATCTTATATACGCATCAAAAATCATGAAATGTTTGTTGTTGGTATGCATATAGGAGATTATTCTCACACAGGATATTCAAGTCACGAACCTTTAAGAGATAAAAAATTATTAATGCATAAAAGCGAAATTTTTAAAATTAATAAGGATTTTGAAAATAAAGGAAAAACAATTGTACCAATAAAATTATATTTTAAAAATGGAAAGATTAAAATTCAGATTGCGTTAGCAAAAGGTAAAAAAAATTGGGATAAAAGAGATGCAAAAAAACAAAAAGATATCGATATGGAAATCAAAAGATCAATGAAAGGTTAAAAAAGAATGTCATTTATAGATATATCAAAGCAGATAGATTTAATTATGTCAAATACCGATGAAGTGTTACCTGAAGATGAATTGATTAAAAAGTTAGAAAAATCTAAAAAAAATAACATTCCTTTAAATGTTAAGTTAGGTTGCGATCCTAGCAGACCAGATTTACATATTGGTCATAGTGTTGTATTAAATAAGCTAAAACAATTTCAAGAACTTGGTCATAATGTGATTTTAGTGATTGGAGATTTTACTGCTATGATAGGAGATCCTACAGGGCAAAATAAAACTAGACCTCAGATTGATATTCAAGAAACTAAAAAAAATTCCAAAACATATATTGAGCAAGTTTCTAAAATAATCGACATTGATAAAACTAGAATTGTATATAATTCATCTTGGTTAAAGGAATTAGATTTAGGAAAAGTAATCTCTCTTTTATCAAAATTCACTTTAGCACAATTCTTAGAACGAGATGATTTTAATAAAAGATATAAATCTGGAAAGCCAATTTCTTTACATGAATTCATGTATCCTTTAGCTCAAGCTTATGACAGTGTATATTTGAGGTCTGATATAGAAATCGGTGGTACTGATCAAAAATTCAATTTATTGCTTGCTAGAGATTTACAAAAAGAATTTGATATTGAGCCTCAAATTTCTTTGACACTACCTCTTATTGAAGGTACAGATGGAATAAATAAAATGTCAAAATCATATGATAATTATATAGCTTTTAATGATAGTCCTGAGAATATGTATGGGAAAGTGCTATCGATACCTGATGAATTGATGATAAAGTATTATAGTCTAGTAACAAATATATCCTATAAAGAAATCAAGGATTATGAGTTTAATTTAAAGTCAGAAAAAGTTACTCCAAGAGATTTGAAAAGAAAATTGGCTAGAGAAATTGTGTCAATTTATTATGATGATAAATTATCATCATATGCTGAGGAGAATTTCGATAAAATTTTTGTTAAAAAAAGTATACCTGATAATATTCCAGAAATTCATATTGATAGTAATGTACGTATTGTAGAGCTTGTTAAGAATGCAAAATTAGTTGAAAGTAATAGTGAAATTCGTAGATTAATAAAGCAAGGTGCTGTTAAAATCAATAATAAATCAGTAGATGATATTAACTATAGTGTTTCTTGTGATGTGGAAACTATCATAAAAATTGGTAAAAGAAAATTTTTAAAAGTAAATCCAAATAGTTGATGCAAGATTATAAAATAATCAATACATCATATGCAAATATTTATGAGTCCCCTTCATTTACTTCTCAATTAGTTACCCAAGCTTTATTTTGGGAAAAAATTTTTATTTCTAATAAAAAAAATAATTGGTATGAAGTTAAATCGAATGATAATTATAAAGGCTGGGTTCACAAATTTTATTTAATTGATCCTTTTGTCTATGAGACTAATAAGTTTCTTCAAAAAAATGATAATTGGTATTGGGTTATAGATCCTTTTTTAAAATTGGATCCAAATTTTAAAGATTCAACTTATTTAAGCTTTGGATCATTAATCCCATGTTTTAAAGATAATGAATATTTAGTTACTCTAACACCAAATAACAGAAGATTTGTTATTGATGCTAATTCAGTATTAAAATATCGTAAACGGATTAACATTGAGGATGTTTTATCTTTATATAAAAAATTGATTGGAATACCATATTTGTGGGGAGGAAAATCATCATTTGGTTATGATTGCTCAGGTTTGATTCAAATTTTATTTAACATTGCAGGTTATGATTTTCCAAGAGATTGCAATGAACAAGTAAAATCAGATATTTTAAAAGAAATTAATATGAATGAATTAAAAGTTGGAAACTTGATTTATTTCGAAGAAAATAATATTACTACTCACGTTGGAATATTTGTTAATGACAGTGAGTTTCTTCATAGCTCTGGTTGTGTGAAAGTTAATTCAATTGATAACATTAGTAAAAAATTTGATAAAGATTTATTTAAAAAAGTTAAAGGTTATTATAAGGTTCAAAGATTTTGATGAAAAACATATTATCAAAAAAAGTATTATTACTAAATAGTAGTTATGAACCTATGATGATTGTTAGTGGTAAAAGAGCAATTATATTAGTGTTGTTAGATAAGGTTGATTCGATTGAAAAAACTAAATTCTATATTAGATCAGAAAAGCTAAAGTTGTCACTACCAAGTGTTATTAAATTAAAATCATATATTTATATGAATTTTAATAAAATACCATTAACAAGGAAAAATATATTTGAGCGAGATAATTACACTTGTCAGTATTGTGGAAAAATATCAAATAAAATAACTATTGATCATATTATACCTCGTGATAAAAATGGTAAAGATACTTGGTCTAACCTAGTGTCTGCATGCAGTAAATGTAATTTGATTAAATCAAATAAATCTTTGAATGAAATAAATATGAAACTATTAAAAAAACCTAAGAAACCAAACCTTATTAATTTTATGCAAAGATTTATTGATGAGGAAAATATTTCGTGGAAACCTTATTTGTTTATGGAAAAAAATTAAGGAGTATATTTTGTCTAAAAAAACAATATTATCGGGAATACAACCATCTGGCAATTTATGCATTGGTAATTATTTAGGAGCAATAAAACAATGGCAAACATTACAAAATGATTTTGAAAGTATTTTTTTAGTTGTCGATTTACATGCTCTGACAATAGATCAAGTTCCTTCAGAACTAAGGAAGAGATGTTTATCATTTGTAGCTCAATACATTGCTTGTGGAATAGATCCTATTTCAAGTAAAATTGTCATACAATCACATGTCCCCGCTCATTCAGAATTAATGTGGATTCTTAATTGTATGACTTACTTAGGTGAATTAAATAGAATGACACAATTTAAAGATAAATCTAAAAAAGCTAAAAATATCAATGCTGGTTTGTATTCTTACCCAATTTTAATGGCTAGTGATATTCTTCTCTATCAAGCTGATTTAGTCCCAGTAGGTGCAGATCAGAAGCAACATTTAGAATTAGCTAGAGATTTAGCAAATAGATTTAATAATAAGTATTCAAATACATTCAGATTACCTGAACCTTATATTCCCAAGCAAGGTTCTAGAGTTATGAGTCTACAAAATCCTAAGTCTAAAATGTCTAAGTCAGATGCAAATTCAAATAATATAATTTCACTATTAGATAGTCCTGGGACTATAAGAAAAAAAATAAATAGATCTGTAACTGATTCTGGAAATGAAATTGTTTATGATGAAAACAAAAAACAAGGTTTGTCTAATCTTATGAACATTTATGAATCAATTACTTCTGAAGGATTGAGCAATATTGAACAAAAATATGCAGGAAAAATGTATTCTGTTTTTAAAAATGATTTATCTGATTTATTAATAGAATTACTTACACCAATAAGCAAAGAGTATGATAAAATAATGAATGATAAAAAATATTTATCGAATATTTTAAAACAAGGTTCTGATTATGCTTTATATAAATCAAATAAAACTCTTTCTAAAGTATATAGAAAAGTTGGATTAGTTGAAAAATAATGAGAATAAATAAATATTTAGCACAATGTGGTATTGGATCAAGAAGAAAATGTGATGATTATATTGCTAATGGTTTAATAAAAATCAATGGCCGTATTAATAAAAATTTTTCATACAAGGTTAGTGATAATGATTTTGTTCAATATAAAAATAAATTAATTAATCCTGAACCTTATGTTACATACCTGTTAAATAAACCACGTGGCTATATATGCACTAAGAATGATAATTTAGATAGAAAAGTTATATATGATCTTATCCCACAGGAAGACTTGTTTTCAATAGGTAGGCTTGATTATGACACTACTGGAATAATATTATTAACTAATGATGGTGACTTATGCTACAGGTTGTCACATCCTAAGTTTGAAATAAAGAAGAAATATTTTGTAGCAACTAATTTAAAACTTAAAGATAGTGAACTAGTACAAATCAATAAAGGCTTGAAAATTGACAAGAATATAAAGTTTACTGCTAAAATTAAATTCTTATCAAAAGAGAAAAATAATTTTTATTGGGATGTTATTCTTACCGAAGGTAAAAATCATGAAATAAAGAAAATATTCAGTTATTTTAATATTAAAGTTCTTAGTTTACATAGATATGAATTTAATGGACTAGTCATTAAAAATTTAAAAGAAGGTAAGTATAGAAAACTAAATAAACATGAATTAGCTTTGTTAGTTGCAAATATTTAAATATAAAATTAATTTTAATTCTTCTTTGAAATATAGTATATTATCAGGCTTTTTGAATGAGGAGAAAATATTAATACAATAATATCTATTGATGGCCCTGCTGCTTCAGGAAAATCAACTACAGCAAGATTATTATCGCAAAAATTAGGTTACGTACATTTAAATAGTGGTTTATTATATCGTGCAGTAACTTTTATTTTTATTAGCAATAATTTGTTTGATAAAATAAATGAATTAGCTGATAACTTTTTTTTAGAGAATGATATTAATTTGGAGGGTAGTAAGTTAACTAATGTTACCTGGAATGATAATGATATTACTGAATACTTATACAATGAAGAGATTGATAAAAATATCAATTTAATCAGTAATCATTATTTAATTAGAAAACATTTAGTCGATAAACAAAGAAGTTTATCAACAGGGAATGATATTGTTTGTGAAGGACGTGACATTGGAACTGTTGTATTTCCTGATGCACAATTCAAATTTTTTTTAAATGCTAGTGTTGAATCTAGAGTAAATCGAAGATTCGATGAATTTAAAAAGAAAAATAAGAGTATATCAAAAAAAGAGATAGAAGTTGATCTTATTAATAGAGATGAAAATGATCGTGGTAGATTATTATCTCCTCTTGTAATGGCAAATGATGCTATTGAAATAGATACAACTAATCTGTCTATTTTGGAGCAAGTTAAAAAAATATATAATAAAATTAAACAAGGTGAATGAATGATAAAAGATGATCAGAAAGAAGAATTAGAAATAACTGAAAAAGATAATGTCCAAGATGTAGAATTAGTGACAGATGAAGCTACTGAAGAAATTGAAGTTATTAGTTCAGAAATGAAAGAAGTTGATAACCCTGAATATAAAGATAGTCAAAAAGTTAATTATTTAGATTCAACTATTTTAAATCTAAAAACATATGATTTAAATGAAATTAATGAAATTGACCAAGAAATGACTTCAATAAGCTCAATAGATAATGAAGATTTGTTTGACTCTAATATTGCTCAATTAAATGAAAAGCAATTAGTAATGGGTAAGGTTGTTGCAGTTAATGATAAAGAAGTACTAATTGATATTGGTTTTAAATCTGAAGGTACTGTTAGTTTATCAGAATTTGATATTGTTCCAACTATTGGCGAAGAAGTAGAGATATTCTTAGTTGTTTTCGAAGATCGTCATGGAAGACTCATTCTTTCTAAAGAACGTGCTGATTTTGAAAATAAATGGCTCAAACTTAGAACAGCTTTTAGTGAAGAAACTGAAATTCTTGGTGTGATTACTAAAAGAATTAAAGGTGGAATGGTTGTTGATCTTGGTGGTATAAATTCATTTTTACCTGGTTCGCAAATTGATATTAAGCCAGTTAGTGATTTTGATGCATATTTAAATAAAGAATACAATTTCAAGATAGTGAAATTCAATGAAATGCGTCAGAATATAGTTGTATCACGAAAAGCTCTTATGTCCGATTCATATGACCAAAATAAGAAAGAAATACTCGATAAAATTGATGTTGGAGATGAACTTGATGGAATGGTTAAAAATATAACTGATTTTGGGGCATTTATTGATTTAGGAAATGGTATAGATGGTTTACTACATATCACTGATATAACATGGGGTAGAATTAATCATCCATCTGATAAAGTATCGATAGGAGAAAATATTAAGGTTAAAGTGATTGACATTGATGAGGTTAAAAATCGTATTTCTTTAGGAACAAAGCAATTAACAGTAGATCCATGGGCTACTATTAAAGATCAATATTCTGAAAATACTAAAGTTGTTGGTAAAGTAGTTAATATTATGAATTATGGAGTTTTTATTGAGGTTGAAGAGGGAATAGAGGGTTTGGTACATATATCTGAATTTTCTTGGACTAAACATATTAAACATCCATCAGATATATATAAAGTTGGTGATAAATTAAATGTTATTATATTATCTGTAGATGTTGATAATAAAAAAATATCTCTTGGCATTAAACAATTAACTGAAAATCCATGGTCTAAAGTTGAGGGAAAATATAATGTAGGTGATGTATTTGAAGGTAATATAAATAATTTACTTTCAAATGGTTTTTATGTACAAATAGATCAAGACATTGAAGGATTTGTTTCTAATAATAATATTTCTTGGACAAGAAAAATAAAAAATCCTTCAGATATGTTTAAGCAAAATGATACTGTGAAAGTTAAATTAATAGAAATTGTAACTGAAGATAAAAAAATACATCTTGGTATAAAACAATTATCTGATGATCCATGGGAGAAAATAAATAATTTCATTAATGAGAAGGATCATTTAAATGGCAAAGTTCTTTTTACAATGGATAAAGGAATTGTGGTTTTGTTAGATAATGATTTTGAAGGAATTATACCAGCAAGTAAGCTTAACGATAATATTGATAATTATAAAGTAAATGATAAACTTTCTTTGAATGTTGAAGAAGTTAATACAGAAAATCGTAGAATAGCATTATCTATACTTGATGATAATTCAGAAAGCAATGCTGATAAAAGTAAAAATGATGATAATGCTGTAGAGGATACAGAAAATAATGAAACAGATAATACAACGGCCTCTAAAGAAGAGTAGTTATTATTACTAAAAATAATTACAGATTATATTTTGTTTGTACTTGGTATTGAATCATCATGCGATGAAACATCAGCTTCTATTTTAAAAGATGGAAAAATTCTCTCTAATGTAGTAGTTTCTCAATTAATACATGAAAAATATGGTGGTGTTGTTCCAGCTCTTGCTTCTAAAAATCATGAACAGTTAATTAATAAAGTTGTTAAACAATCACTTGAAGATGCTTCGATAACCATTGAAAATGTAGATGCTATCGCTGTAACACAAGGCCCAGGGTTAATAGGAAGTTTATTAATTGGTTTAAATTATGCTAAAGGAATAAGTATTGGTTTACGAAAGCCATTAATAGGTGTTAATCACCTCCATGGACATATTGTATCTGGTCTTATAGATAATGATGTAAAGTATCCTTTTTTATGTTTGTTAGTATCTGGTGGTCATACGCAAATATTAAAAGTAAATTCTGATATTAATTATGAAATTTTAGCTAGAACTGTTGATGATGCTGCAGGAGAAGCTTTTGATAAAGGTGCTAGAATTTTAGGACTTAAATATCCGGGTGGTCCAGAAATTGATAAAATTTCGAAAGATGGTGTACTTGGTAACTATCATTTTACAATACCTAAAGTTAAATCAAATTTAGTAGATTTTTCTTTCAGTGGAATGAAAACAGCACTTTTGTATAAAGTTAATAGTTTAACAAATGTAGAGTTGAAAAAAGAAATTTGCAACATTGCTGTTTCTTATCAAGAGGCTATAATAGATACATTATTTGAAAAACTTAAAATGGTGCTTGGTATGAATAAAGTTAATGATATACTTATTGTTGGAGGTGTATCTGCAAATAGTAGATTTAGATATAAATCAAAAAAATTTAAAAAAGATAATAATATAAATATTTTCTTCCCAGATTTAAAATATTGCACTGATAATGCTGCTATGATAGCTATGGCTGGATATATTAAATATAAAAAGAAAATTTATTCTAATATAGATATTATACCATTTTCATCTTTGAAGAGATAGAATTATGAAATTTATAATAAATAATTTTATTTTTGATTATTATGTGTTGATTCTAATGCTCGTATTTATTTTTTTTATATACAATTATAAAACACTGTTATTACCTTTAAATAGCAATATAAAATATCTACTTTTTTCTATTAGACTACTTTTTTTATTTATTTTGATCATAATTTTTATAAACCCTCAAATA
>Ga0208408_1001311_pt1 | contig 14338 bp, 14 predicted proteins | sample ETNtaG_4_FD_185776 | JGI IMG/M metagenome (GOLD analysis project Ga0208408, IMG submission 185776) | Marine microbial and viral communities from oxygen minimum zone, Eastern Pacific Ocean - ETNP201406SV67 (SPAdes) (version 2) | ecosystem: Environmental > Aquatic > Marine > Oceanic ... | reverse complement strand
TAGTGGGAATTAATGATCCTGAAGATAATGAGCCAATGCCAATGTCTGAAAACATGATTGGAGTCGTATCAGATAATGAAGGTTTACCATTAATGATGGGGTCGTCTTTCAAAGTACATTTCGATGATGTAGATGAATCATTGGAAACCCATGATCTCTATATTCCTATTGGTGGAGATTCAGATTATGATGAAAAATGGTATGTTGATATAAATCTCTTAAGTGGATATGAAGTAATATCCTGTGAAGGATGTGAAGATTTAGTTATTGAAGGCAGCAATGCAAAATTCAATGCCAAAGAACCTGTAACGGTTATATTTGGTTCACGTCCAGACTGTGACCACACTGTAACCATTGGTGCTGATGGTTATACATTTGAACCTGCTGAACTTTTAATTAACGTAGGTGACACAGTTTGTTGGATATGGGATACAGAAGAAGAACATAATGTAGTAGAGATTGCAACAAAGTTTGATGAGGATATGAATCTTGAAGATGCTCGAATTGGTTTTTATAGTGGAGATTCTGCAAAAAAAGTTGATTTCAGACATACATTTACTGAAGACAACAAAACACATTACTATGTGTGTGAACCACATATATCTATGAGCATGGCAGGAGCAGTAATCGTTGGAGCAGGATCAGAAGATGATAGAATACCTGAGGTTATTGAAGATTCCGGATTGCCAAATATTAGCTTCATAGCTGGTGCACTTGTATTAGTTGGAGCAGCTGGTCTACGCCGTAGAATACACTAAGCATAAATACGCGGTAATTACCCTCTGTTTATGGCAGAGGGCATACCAGTAGTCAGAATGTATACTGACGGTAGTGGACATACCAGATTTGCAAAAATGGAAATCCCAGTAGAGAAGAAAACGGGACTGGGTTCGGTAGGGATGTTTTCCTCTTTATTCCTTAATGAGAATATACAGGATAATACAGGTGATCTTAAAACACAATTTGCACTTACACCAGTTCCAGATAATTTGAAAGGCGAAGGTCCCAAATTAGCACATACAGCACCTAGAAGACAATTAGTACTAACTCTGAGCGGTTGTCTTGAATTCAAAAGTTGTGGCATTGTGGAAGAAGATGCAGAACATAAAGTAATAATTCGACGAGGAGATATTTTACTTGCTGAAGATTTAGAAGGCGAAGGGCATGTTTGGCAATTTGTGGAAGCTCAAGATGGTCAACTTTATCCTTGGATTAGATGCTATATTCATTTAGGCGAAGAATATGATCATTTTATATCACAATTAGAACCAATATAGATGTGTATTATGCCTAAAGTTTAATAAGAGATAGTTTAAACATTAGATAAGATGGATGAAGCATCATTGAAAAAACGCTGGCGCATATCAATGTTGGCATTTTTCTTTTTTTTTCTGATAATCCTAGCTGGATTTACTCCAGGTTTAGGAAGAGAAATGAATCAAAGAGAAGATTTTTCTTATCCTGACGATCCAGTTTGGCAAGCATCAGATAGAGCTGATGAAAAGATGCCAGAAGAATATTGGTTAGTATTCCAAATAGTTATGGGAGATTCAGAAGACACTAAAGATCATAATGTGTTGGATTTAGAAGTATTCCGAGAAACAACTGAACGTAATGACAATTTACTTGCTGATGAATCTGTAAGTAAATATTTTGATGTTAAATTTAATTGGCAAGTACAACAAAATGAAAATTCAAGTATCTGGGGCATTCCCGATACAGTTCGTTCAATAATGAATATGGATACTCAAGTTTCTTTTATAATAAATTATACAGGTTTTAGTTATGATAATGCAACTGACAAAGAATTAACATATGTCCTTAATTCATTGTTTAATTTTAGGGCAGAAGATGGTTCATTTATTTACAGAAATATAGTTTCTCCAGATTTATGTATAGTAAAAGACAATGAATGTAAAATCCCTCGTGACAAAGACAATTATCCAGTGGAGCTTTATGCCACAGGAGAAGAGTACTGGAAAGCTAATGGTTACACCCTTACAGGTGAGGCAAATTCAGAAAGATTATTTGCAGATTACCCTAGGCAAAGAGGCGATTATGAACATTATGAATATTGGGAACAACAAGTAGATTCTTTTTATCTTGAGCCTTTAGAATCAGAAGAAAAGGTAAACTTTTATTCTTACTTAGCATTTGGTCTTGAGCTTGAAAATCAAATAAATTCGACTTTACCTTTAGTTGGGCTTTCTTTTGTTTTGATGGTTCTATTATTATCTTTTTACTTTAGAAATATAGGAGATGTTCTTGTTTGTGCACTTGGTTTAGGATTACTAATGGCGTGTATGAATGCAAATTCATTTTGGTTAGGATTTCCACAAAGCCAGCTTGCGTCTATGTTGCCAATTTTGATGTTGGCTTTGGGCGTAGATTTTGCAATCCACAGTTTAACGCGGTGGCGTAAGATAGCTTTAGAAGATGAGGATTTTTCCTTTAATCCCCAGAAGGCTAGTTTCAATGCTGCATGGGGGTCTATTCGAACATTATTTCCAGCATTAGGCGTAGCTACTCTTACAACAGTAGTAGCTTTTGGAACGGCGACACTCAGTAATATTCCAGATTTGTTTGAATGGGGAATATTAGGGCCTTTAGGCATCATTCAAGCTTATTTGATAATGGGAATTTTTTGCCCAATATTGAGAAGTTTTAGTCCTCCGAAACCAGCCGAAGAGAGTAATAGTATTTTAGATAAAATAGGTAAATATTTCAATGTAAAATCAATGGCTTTGTTGATGCAAAAGCAATCAATGCCAATGCTCGTAATTTTTCTTCTTATAACTATAATTTTATCTCCAATTATTTTAGGAAATCCAGAATCTACTTTTGATGTTAAAGATTATGCAGATAATGATTCTAGATTTATTCAAACAATCATAATTGCACAGGAAACATTCACAGAACAAGGCGAACCTGGATATTACTTAATTGAGGGAGATAATCTTGCTACATACGATAACTTAGTTGCAATAGATAATCTTGAAAATAAGATAGTTGATTACAATTTCAGTGCTAGATTTTTAGGTAGTTTACCATATATTGTTAGGACACAAACAGCTTTAGCCCTTAATGTAGAAAACACAGGTTACATTCCTAAGACAGTAGATCCTTCAACTGGTTTTCCTACTTCCGATGAAGAAATTTATAATATTTTAGAGGATGTTTATGCAAATGGGACTAGAAATTTAGATGGAACTTTCTATATTTCATCATCAGATGCTAGAGCTACTTATGTTCTTGACGATGGAAAATTAACGATGGTACGTTCTTGGTTTATGGTCATGCGTCCCGATGATATGTATGGTGAGATGAAAGTACAGAAAAGTCAATTAGATACAGCTTCAAATAGAATTAATGAGATGGCTGGCATTAACGCCCAAGTTGCAGGTTTAAGTTATGAAAGATATGTATATGTCTTAGAAATTACAGATAGTTTTCAAGAAAGTTTAATTGTAGCGATTATTTTGGCTTTTTTAATTGTTTTACTTGTGCTTCGCGATCTTCGTCTGAGTATTATTACAATATTTCCTGTAGTTGCAATTACGATATGGCTTAGAGGAGGTATGGTTCTTACAGGTACATCAATAAATTTAGTAACGGTTCAAATATCTAGTTTAGCTATTGGTTTAGGAGTAGATTATGCAATTCATATGGTCCAAAGAGTACGTGAAGCCAGACATAAGAGTCCACACTCAAGTCAAGAAGAGTGGATGTCAGAAAGTTTAGATGAGACTGGAAATAATATTGCAATGTCAGCCTTTACAGATTTTATTGGGTTTATGGTTCTTACATTATCAATTATGCCTTTATTCATTACATTTGGAATGATAATGGCTATAATGATTCTTCTCTCGTTTATTGCAGCAGTTTTCATGTTACCTGCTCTATTATTCCAATTTGGTAATTTAGAAGCCAATAGACCGCCTAAGATTAATACTATAGTTCCTGAACCAGAACTATCTGTTCCAAAAAGAAAAGTTAGAGTAGTTAAGAAAATTGTAAAACGACGTTCTTAAAATCCACTTCTTTTGAATTTTTTATCAAGTTCCGCAGGCGTAATAGTCATCACAGTAGGTCTACCATGTACACATGCATATGGATTTGGAATTGATTCCATTTCTCTTATAACAAATTCCATTTGTGCCATAGTTAATTTGTCTCCAGCTCTTAACGCTGAATGACATGCAACCGTGTACATCATCAGAGTATGTTTTTCTTCAGCTGTTTTCATTGTTCCGCTTTCAACTATATCATCAATAGCTTCTCTTATTCTTTCAGGTTCAGAACCTGCTAATAGAGCCGGGACACTTCTTATCATAAATGATGATGGCCCTATTTTTTCAGCATCAAATCCCATTTCAGTAATATCTCCTAGCATATCTTCAAAAGCAGTAGATTCACTTTTTGATAATTCAAGAGAGATTGGTTTGAGTAAATCTTGTTTTCCAACCCTCTTAAAGCGCTTTTGATCCTTTAAACGTTCATACATTACTCTTTCATGTGCTGCATGAAAATCTATGATGTAAAGCCCGTCTAGGCCCATTGCCACAATATATTTATTTTCAATTAGAGATAATGGCCTCATTGAAGGCATATTAGTTTCGATTTCTTCTTCTTGAAGCGAAACATCAAATTCTTGTTGAAAACTATCGATTGAGTTTAATGCAACTGCTTTATTTCTTGTTTTTGAGGTAGGAATTGCAGTTCCAAATATTGAATTAGTATTGGTTGTTTCTAAATCAACATGTGAAATCAAAGCCTGCTTAGCCAAGATATCTCGAATTATCTGTCTCAACATCTTATTGATTTTTTCTTCGTTTGCAATTCTTACTATTGTTTTAGCAGGATGAACATTTACATCTACATCTTTTGATGGTATTTCTATGAACAAAGCTCCAATTGGAAAATGACCGTCATGCAGTAAACTTCCATAAGCGCCTTTGATTGAATAACTAATATTTCTAGCCTGTATTGGCCTTCCATTAATATGTAAATATAGTCCAGCCATTGATTTCCGAGAAACTGAGGGTCTTGTCAAGAATCCATAAATTCTTAATTCATCTATTTCACCACTCATTTCAATTAATTCTTTGGAAGCTTCCCGTCCCAGAAGAATACCAATTCTGGTTTTAAGATCTGAAGCCGGTGCTTCAATCAATTTTCTTTCACCATGAACTAAATTAAAAGAAACATCAGGTCTTCGAATAGCTTCGATTGTTATTATTTTTACGATATGTTGTAGTTCAGTTGAAATACGCTTGAGATATTTAGATCGAGCAGGTGTATTGAAAAATAGGTCCGAGACTTCAATGGTCGTACCTTGAGGTGCAGCATAATCCTCAATTTTGAGATTATTATTTCCCTCTATAGTTATTCTTGTACCAACCGAACTATCTTTTTCGGAAGTAGTTATTCTGAGTCTTGATACAGATGCAATAGATGGTAAGGCTTCTCCACGAAATCCAGAAGTTATAACATCTTGTAAGTCATCAAATTCTCTTATTTTTGAAGTTGAATGTTTTCTAAATGCTAGTGTAGCATCATCACGGTCCATTCCCAATCCATCATCCCTAACAACAATTAGCTCAGTGCCTCCTTCTTCTACTCTAATCCAAATATTCTTAGCTTTTGCATCTAACGAATTTTCTACAAGTTCTTTGACAACTGAAGCAGGTCTTTCAATTACTTCACCTGCTGCAATTTGGTTGATAGTGTGGTCATCTAAAACTTGAATATTGCCCATTGAATAATTTCCATACTACGCCTATTTATTATATTTTTAGTAAAGGGTAAGCCTTAAGAATCAGATATAATTGTTAATTCATGGACATAGCACAATTAAAACAATATTCACAATATTTTGGTTTTGGATGTTTAGCACTTTATCTTGGTCTCTTATTTTTACCAGTAGCTACTGGCGATGATATGAAAGTTCCTGGATTTAAAGAAATCATTGCTTTTATTGGTGCTTTCTTTTTAGGAATGTTTGTTTCAGATATGAAGCATAAAGGCGAATAAATTATTTTAATTGTATTTTAAAAATACCTTTTATTTCGGTTTGAAGAAGTTTCCAAATAATGGTGGGGCTTTGAATGTAGCATCATCAACAAAGTATGATCTTGCTTTGATTGAAATTAAATCAATAATAACGACAACGATAAATAAAATAATCAATAACGCCATGACTTTTTCATATTGTAAAAATTTAAGATATGTTGAAATATAATATCCAATTCCTCCTGCACCTACGATTCCTATTACAGATCCATGCCTTACGTTATATTCAAACATAAATAGTAATTGAGAAATTAAATTATTTGCCGTTTCAGGTATTACAACTCTTTGAATGATTTCACCGTTCGTCAGTCCCATGGCTTTTGCAGCATCAAGAGGATCATTAGATAGCCCTTCTATGGTTTCATACTGTAATTTTCCTAAATATCCAATTGTGTAAAAGGTCATAGCTAAAACGCCTGAAACAGGTCCCAATCCAATTAGTATTACAAAGAAAATAGCCCAGATAATACTTGGCAATGTTCTCATAGCAGCTAACAATAATCTAAATGGAATTGCTATTAAATCAGGATATAAATTTCTGGAAGCTAATGTGGCAAGAGGTAAACTTATAACAAATCCGAATCCAGTCGCTACAAATGCAATTTTTAGAGTTTCGATAATTCCAATATACGCAGGTGAACAAAGGAAATCCCAATTCCTTTCACAAACAGGGTATGATTGGGCCTCTATGACTTTCCAATTAGGAGGCCACAATGATTCATAAAAAAAGGTAGAAAGATTTTCTAAACTATTTCCAAGATTTGACCAATCTCCATCAACAAGATCAATAAATACAGTAAATGTCACAATAATTATGAATATTAAGGATATAGGGTATTTTTTTCTTCGAATATTCATATCTCAACCTCAGATAAAATAGAGTAATCAAGCTCATTATTTTTCTCTAATTTGAAGCAGCGGTTGGCTAGTTTTGCTCTTTCAATATGATGTTCCACTATTATTAAAGTGATAGACTCTGATTCAACATAATTCATCATTGCCTTCCAAACACTCACTACAGTTTTATCATCCAATTCACTTAGGAATTCATCAGCAAGTATTAGCTTAGGTCCTTGAGCTATTGTTCTTGCTATTGCTACTCTTCTTTGTTGTCCTCCAGATAATCGTTTTATAGGTTCATCAATTTTATGTGATAAATCCATTAATTCTATAGCTTCTTTTACTTTATTTTGGACTTTTTCTTCATGGAAACCAGTTATAGATCTTATAATTGATTCATTACATATTGCACCTTCTAAAACATTGAAGAAAACAGTTTCATGTTTGATTAGGCCCAATTGTTGAGGAATATATCCAATGTTTCCTCTTTTTACATTTTGGTCAGTATCAAAAACTTTCAAGGTTCCATCAATTGGATTTATTAGATTAGCAATGCATTTTAGAAGTGTAGTCTTGCCTATTCCAGATTCTCCTATTATGGATACTATTTCACCTTTCTTTATTTGCAGATTTTTTATTTCAGCTAAAATAGACTTTGAAGAATAACCTATTTTTAAATCAGCAGCATAGATGGCATCACTCATAGGCTTTCGGGAGTCTCTCTCCTGACTACATTATGGCTATGAGGTATCACCATTTTTTCTTAATTTTAACCAGTTGATTCTGCAATATCGAATTTATTGTTAAAATAGTTGTTAATTCCAGGTATGTCTTCTATCAGACCACCATAGGAACCAAGGTGTGTGTTTGCGTCTGTTGCAGTCATTCCAGGAGTTCCTAGTATATTTTCTAGTATTTCAGTACCTTCTGTAGAATCATTCATTTCAACGAGAGCATCTTGTACTTTCTTTTGCGTTTCTGCATCCATAAAATCAGGATTAAACATTACAGGATGTGAAGGCGCAGAACCATAAGATGGTAACAGAATATAATCTTCTTCAGGAAGACACCATTCTTCATTATCAGAATCATTTTCATTTCCACAATATCCTGCAACCGTTGAGTCTTTAGCGAAAGCAACATCGCCTACACCTTCAGACAGGCATCTTACTGCACCAGAATAGCTGTAGTAAGTTGTTCCAGATTCGGGAATACTTGCATTTTCATTGAAGAAATTGTAAACCGTATTTCTTAAAGATTCGATATCATCAGCATCTCCTACAATCTCTGCATAATCATTACCAATTAGGAATCCCATAGGCAATAACATACCTGCAGATTTTAACCATCCAGTGTGGCAAGAGGTTTTTCCCTCTAATAATGCGAAAGGATCGGTACTGTCATCATCATCTAAGTATGCGGCGGCCATTTCAGAATCTTTGAGAACAACTGCATGTGCATTGTAATATGTTCTGCCATCAGATTTCTGATCTGCAGCTAATGCATCAAGTCCGTATTGCTGCCAACCAACCCATGCAGCAGCCCCATCCATGAATGCCATATGGGCATTACCAAATCTTAAGGCTTCAATGATTGCCCCTTCAGAAGTTACTGGATATAATTCAACATCCATATCAAGTTCGCTAGCTAGATAGTCTGCCATAATTTGGGGATTTTCATCAGGATTTTCATAATCTTCTTTTACTTCATATGCAATTATGAATTTTTCTTTTTTTATTTCTTCTTCATCTCCATTATTCAAACAACCAGTAAATCCAGTCATTATGAATAGGAAAGCAAGGCCAGCTACCGTTGTTTTCTTCAACATTTTTTCTCCGTTTAAAGTTTAGGTCACCCTAATTTAGGTTACCCTAAAAAACGAGCCTATATATAATTTAGGTTTCCCTAAATTTTTTATACACTCTTACCTCATCCAAATTATGTCTTCTATGGATGCTTTATCAGAAAGTGCTGAAATGATGATAAAAAATATCAATGAATTGGCATCTAGCGGTGAGAGAGTTCGAACATCAGATCTTTCAACTAAAACTGAATTGAAACCAGCTAGTGTTACAGAAATGATTCAACGTTTGGGAGATTTAGGATTAGTGGACTATGAGCCATATCACGGAGTACATCTTACTAAACAAGGACAGCATGTAGCAGATGTTATCGAACACCGATTTAATATTCTTGAACGTTTTTTGACAGAAATACTTGGTGTTGACGGCACTGAAGCTTCAGAAGTAGCATGTAGAATGGAACATGTTTTAACAAGAGATGTAGAGCATAAGCTTACTACATTCTTAGGAGTTGATCCTCAAAAAGAGTCTGAACTTTTTTGTCACAAAATAAATATAGAATCTGATGTTGAGCACAAATATTTACCTTTAAGTAATTTTGGAGAAGGAAAAACAGGCATTGTAAAATTAATATTTGAAAGTAACGAATTAGCAAATATATTAGAGAAAAAAGGGATAATTCCAGGTAGTAGATTATTGCTTAAAGCATCAAACAACAAAGTTTATACTATACAAAATGAAGAAGGTGAATTTTCAATTGATAGAGAGATCGCTTCTAAGATAATTGTTCAAAATACATGACAACAAAAGGAATACTTTACATTATTATTAGTGGTCCAGAAGACCAGAAGAGAGCTGCAGAAGCTGTTAGGATGGCTGAATACCAAGCTGGTGAAGGTTCACATAGTATTGCAGTAATGCTTCAAGGAGAAGGTGTTGAATGGTTACGGAAAGGAAGTGAAGATTTTAGAAAAGAAATACAAACATCAATTGGCGTTATCCATGAACTTGGAGTAGCAATATTTGTTTGTGGAGCTTCATTAAATGAATATGGATTAACAGCTAATATGGGTGATTACAAATTTTTATCATCTTCAGCTCCAAAGAGAATAAGTCAAGTAGTAGCCAAAGGTTGGCAAGTGGCTGTATTTTGAGTAACAAAATATATATTGAGCCTTCTTCTACAGTATAATATAGCAGTCAAAAACACGTTTTTGTCTGTTTTTAGGTATCAAATATGAGTACAATTAAAGTAACAGATGACACTTTTCAAGATACAGTTCAAAATAATGAATTAGTCTTGATTGATTTTTGGGCACCTTGGTGTGGCCCATGCAAAGCTATAGCTCCAGTATTAGAGGAAATTTCTGAAGAACACTCCAATATTGTAATAGCAAAAATGAATACTGATGAGAATCCAAATATTTCATCACAGCATGGAATAATGTCAATTCCAACAATGATGATATTCAAAAATGGACAATTAGTTGATAGATTAGTGGGAGCTTTACCTAAACCAGCTATTCTACAAAAATTAGAAGCACATTTTTAGAATCGGACAAAAATCATTGAGAGATAATTCTTACCTCAGCGTCTTTTAATTCTTTTAATATTTCATCACCGTCACTTTTTGAAACTTGACATTTTAATGAGTACACTTCATACATTTTGTGAAAACTACTAGCTATGATAGTCATTCCTTTATTTGTCTCTCTAAAAGTTACATTTAGCAACTTTTTCATTGGTATCCCACCACTTCGGGGTTCACCTTCCATGATTAAACCTAAATCTTCTTTATTGATGTTTCCACCTTCAATAACTAAATGGTCGCCATAAATCATAAGCCAACGACCTTTCCGCTCTATATCTTCCCAAGCAGATGATGCAGGAAGTGGCGGACCATTTTCAGATATTCTTTCTATAGGTTCATTAGTCCAATTATCCTCGTTCCAAAGATTAATGTCGTCTTTTCGTTCATTTTCATCTAATAGTAATGATACTGGGATCCAATCATCACCGTCCCAGAATCTAGCTTCAACAGTTAGTTCTCCACTTTTAACATCAGAAATAATTCTTTTAGCAGAGATTGGCCCATAAATCTCATCATTTACTTTTATAGGAAATTCTTCATTTGTTTCAGTCATTTATACCTCATATACATATGCTTCATCAGAATCTAAATCAGGAAATTCTCCTAGTTTCCATCCTGGTGCAGTTGTTTCGGCATAATAATAACTAATTTCATCATTTTGATCCTTATTTAAGATATAATTTACGCCACTTGCACCATCTACGCTAACTCCTACAGCAGCATGGCCATAACCATCCCATGCTTCAGGAATTAAAATCATTGCAGATTCATATCCTAATGATTCCAGCAGTGAAATTAATAGTGCAGAAGTATCTTCACAATCTCCAGTTTGATCAATTAGAGTCTCTATTGGATATCTAGGATACTCGCCAACTCCTGAAGTCACATTGTCTTCTGAATATTTTAATGATTGAGCAAAGCTCATAACAAAATTAACTTCAGTTAAATCGTCAAAGCTTTTTTCTTTCGAGATATCTCTTAATTTTAATCCTATTTCAATGATAGATTCTTCTTCTTTAGTAACAAAAGAAATATAATCTTCATATTCTCTGATTGTGTGAGGTTGATTCTTATAGAACGAATATATTGTTGGATCAAAGTTATAATTGACTTGATAATTTAATCCATTGAATTCCCAATTATATGTTTTTAAGTATCCAAAATTATATGTTTCTATTTTAATAAAAATACGCGCATCATCATTTTCATTTAATCCATCAAGTGACCCATCAAGAGTTTCATTATTTTCTTTTTCCCAAGAATTAGTACTAAGATTATAATTAATTATAAAATGGTAACTATCATTCGAGTCACTAATATCAAATTCTTCTGCATTTCTGAACTTATAATTAACAGCAATAAGAGTAAATGTGTGTATTTCAATATCATCGGGAATATTTATTTCAAAAGTACTATTTAGATAAAATAGTTCTTGCCATGGAACTCTCCATGGATTATTATTATTATCAAAACGATGTATATTTTCACCATTTTGGTATAGATTAAGAATAACTGGTGCATCAGCTCGATTATTTTGCTTATCTATTAATTCGATCCATTCTAAGTTAAAATTAAGGGCTATATCATGAAATGGATCTTTATCTTCAGTATCATTATATCCATCGTTATCATCATCTAAATCTGCATTGTTTCCAATTCCATCTAAATCATTATCTTCTTGTTCACTGGCATCATTTGGAAAAGAATCTTCAGTATCATTATACCCATCGTTATCATCATCCAAATCTTGATTATCTCCAATTCCATCACCATCAGAATCCTTCCATTCGGTAAAATCATTAGGAAAAGCATCTTTTTCATTCGATATTCCATCTAGGTCTCTATCGTACATGTATTGATTAATGCCAGATCCAATAAGGAATCCGACAGCAAGCAAAGTGAATATCTTGGCCTTTGATTTCATTCAAATTCCTAATAATTTAGATAATTCATGCATGGTCTTAAAAGGTATGGCACCAGCATTCTCTAATTGTTCGGCTGAACATAATTTCACTAATCCATAAACTTTGATTTTAGCATTAACTGCAGCAGTTACTCCAGGTATACTGTCTTCGATAACTACACAGTCCTTTGGCTTGAAGCCCATTCGTTTTGCAGCATAAAGAAATAAATCAGGTGCAGGTTTTGGTTGTTTAACTTCCGATGCTGTAAAAATATTTTCATTGAAATATTCAGTTAACCCAGTTAGAATTAATGAACTTCTGACATGATTGGGTTCTCCATTGGAAGCTACACATATAGGAATATTGATATTATCAAGTAATTCCCTTATTCCTTCCATAGGTACCAATTCCGTTTCATAGGCATTACTAACACCTTCTACTAATCTTGGCAACCAATCATTTGGAATATCTTTACCTGACAATTCCTTCATTCCATAGATTACAGCATCAAGAGTTTTACCACCAAATCTTTCTTGAGCTTCGCGCATAGTCATATTTATTCCTAATTCACGCGCCATCCTTGCAACAACACGATTTGTAATATTTTCACTATCCACTAAGGTTCCGTCACAATCAAAAAGTATACATTTTGGATTCATTTAATATGCCCTCATATCTTCACATTTCATTATTTCTCTCAGAAAAGAAGTAGCATATGTACCCTTGTGTAACCAAAATTCAAAAGTTGGGTTTCCATTATCTTCTATTGTATACTTCAAATCATTCATTTTCTGGTTTAAAGGTCTATACATCCCAAATGAGGATAATTCGGGCATTTCACTAATTGAAAAATCTTTGAAATTTATATTTTCATCATTCATAATTTGTTGTTCTAAATCTCCCTGAATTCCTTTTGTATGTTCACTTTTAATTCCAGGCAACAAACCAACAATCCATGCTTTCCCTTCGTTACATCTTTTTTCCAATTTAGTTTGATTTCTTTCTGTAACTTCAATGACTCGCCTTTGATCTGGACCTCCATAGATGTCAACAGGAATTACATTATCTCCAATCAAAGGTTTGTGGATACCATATCCATTTTCGATTCTTAAGTTAAGAACATGATTAAAAATTAAACTTTGATAAGCATGTACAAGCATTTTAGATAGGTTTTCAGGTAATTGCCTTATTGCTCCAACATAATCTTCTTTATTTCTTGTTAAATACCCAATCATTTGTCTTTCAAATAATAATTTATGTGGATACTGTTGTAAAGCTGTGTTTAAATCTTTAGTATGTTTTAGATTTTCTCTTGCCTCTGAACCAAAACTTTCGAATTTTCCACCACATAAATAATCCCAAACAGCCTCCTCATATTTACCTTGAACTATTTTTTTCCCAACTGTATGTGTAATTGGACGTACAGCTCCAAATCGCTGAATTCCAAAGTAATTTGGAAAACCGTTTTTCAATTCTTCTAAAATATTTGTAATAGTTTCTTCATCATTGTTAGATTGTGAAATTTTAATCTTAAATTCATTCCCAACAAGATTCCCCAGTCTTACAGGTTTTACTGACTTATGGAGAAATTCAATACCAACATTTTCTAGATTAATTTCACTAATCTTTTTAGGTGAAGACATTACAGATAGGTGTTGCGTTGTCAATGCACGTTTATCCTTTGTACCTGCAAAACCAATGGCTTTTTGTCCAATATTTAATCTTTTAGAGATCTCTTTGACTAAAACATGAGTATCCCAATTATTAGCAGTCACCTTAACAATACAATGTCTTCCATTATCTGAAGATTGGGCCCATGCCCAATGTGCGCGGTGTTTTTTTTCAATGATTTCATTTACTATGAAGTCTTCAGGAATTTCACGTAGTTTTCCATTTATTCCATTTGTTTTTGAAAGATATGATTCCTTACCTACTTCCGGTCTAACCGGCGATTCCATGAACCTATGCTAGTCCGTCACTAATAGTTTTGATATCAGCGATGATAGTCTCTACAGCTTTTGTAATGGCCTTTTTTGGAGTTCCTTTTTTGGTTCTAACGTAAAATTTAGGATAATCCAAAACGATATGTCCCATATAATAAGAAGCATAATCTACATCAGAATTAGCTA
>Ga0208408_1001309_pt1 | contig 14355 bp, 10 predicted proteins | sample ETNtaG_4_FD_185776 | JGI IMG/M metagenome (GOLD analysis project Ga0208408, IMG submission 185776) | Marine microbial and viral communities from oxygen minimum zone, Eastern Pacific Ocean - ETNP201406SV67 (SPAdes) (version 2) | ecosystem: Environmental > Aquatic > Marine > Oceanic ... | reverse complement strand
CGTTCAAAACCTAACGTGTGAACAAGCATATCATTTTGGAGATATTTCTCACCCCAATACTCTGAACTCTTCCCTCGTGATTTTCCATAAAGTTCAAGAACCTTATTCGCATGGTTTTTCATTAGTGCCCACCCTTGAGCAAAGAATAGGTCTTCCTTATTATATGCTTTTATGTGAGGTACACCATACGTGTCCCATGTTATAATCGTATCAGATCCTGAATTAGGATTGCAAGAAAAAAGAAATAAAGTAGAAAAAAGAAATAAAAATAAATTTTGACTTTTAATAATTAACTCCTTATTTAATTAATACTATTGATCAGATCGTTCATCTATTTTCAACACAGTATGCAGTAGAACATTCGCTCCATTTGAAATATCATTTGGTGTTGAATATTCTTTGGGAGAATGACTGATGCCATTTTTACTTGGAACAAATATCATACCAATTGGACATATCTGCACCATTTCTTGCGCATCATGCCCAGCACCACTTGGCATAAATTTACTTTTTAATTTGAGATCATTTGACGCTTCAAATATGGCTTTACTAATTAAGTCATTAGTAGGCTCTGGAATGATATTTATTGTTTGTTGAAATTGAAATGTTGTTCCTGTTTTTTTAGCAATCTTTTTTGTTGAGCGTTTAATTTTTTTATAAATAGAATCAATTTTTTTCTCATCTAGATCTCTGATCTCAAGGCTTGCATTTACCTTCCCTGGAATCACATTTGGTGCACCTGGAAATGGTTTGATCATCCCGACTGTAGCAACTTGATTGCCAGGTGTATTTTTCCCTATTTCATGAACTGATTGAACATATAGTGACGCAGCATATAATGCATCACTACGTTTATCCATTGGTGTTGTACCAGCATGATTCGCGAAACCATTTATAACCACTTCCCATTGCTTGATTCCAACAATACCTTCTACTATTCCAATTTCTAAATTCTCATCATAAAGGAAAGCTCCTTGCTCGATATGTAGTTCAATATAAGCAGTCCATTCATTCCTCTTTAACTTCGCATCTTGAAGCTTATTAAGATTCCCCCCGATCCTTTTAATTCCTTCTTTTATTGTAAATCCGCTAGATGATCTAAGTCCAAGTTCTTGATCGGTCAACCCCGTTGTCATGACCTTGCTACCAAAAAGCCCACCTTCTTCGTTTTGGAAGATCACAACAATGAGCGGATGATTTAATGTATAATTATTTTCCTGAATTGTATGGGCTACTTCGATCGCTGACAAAGATCCAACATTCCCATCATAGCTCCCTCCTTCAGGAACTGAATCAATATGAGAGCCTATAGCAATTGGTGGGAGATCATTATCTTTTCCTTTCAATCTCCCTATAATGTTTCCACCTTCATCTATATAAACATCCATCCCAGCAGATTTCATTAATTGCATTACATATTTGCGTCCATCTATATCAGCGTCAGTATAGGCAACTCTACTTAAGTTACCAAATTCAACACTGCTTATTTTTGAAAGTATAATAAAATTATTATTTAGTCGTTTATGATCTACTCTTAATGGGTTATTTGCAATAAGAACTGATAAAAAACAAATCAAAAGGAGTTTTTTTGGTTTAATCATTATTTCACATACTTTATTTAATAAAAAATATTAACACAATTTTTTATATGATTTAGCTTTTTTGATATAAATTAGTTAATTATAAAACTTAACTCAGTTTTCCAGAATGATAATCATCGAATGCTTGCATAACCTCTCCTCTAGTGTTCATGACAAATGGCCCTCCTCGGGCAACAGGTTCACCAATTGGGTCACCAGCAACTAAAATAAATTTAGTGTTATCAGTTGTAGTTTCACATTCAAATGAACCATCTGTTTCAATAACTGCTAAGGTCCCTTTAGCAACATCTATATTAGCGCTAATATCACCTTCATATACATAGATGAATGCATTCCAACCATTTTCAATGGGAATAGTAATATTACTCTTTTTATCTAGATGCACATCAAGATAGAGTACCCCAGTATGTGGCTTGCCAGGACCTACTGTAGAATCATATTCTCCAGATATCACCTTTACTTGACCATCTTTTAAAGGCACAGATGGAATTTGATCCGCTTGAATATCATAATATGTGGGTTCAATCATTTTCTTTTCTTTTGGAAGATTTAACCACAATTGAAAACCGCGCACCAATCCATCAGTCTGTTCAGGCATTTCACTATGGATGATTCCTTTGCCAGCTGTCATCCATTGTACACCACCATCACTCAAGTGCCCTTCATTGCCAGCATTATCCTTATGTGTAAATTTTCCATTTATCATATAGGTAACCGTTTCAAACCCACGATGGGGATGCGGTGGGAATCCTGCTATGTAATCATTAGGATTATCACTTCCAAACTCATCTAAAAGTAAAAAAGGATCAAGCATATTTAACTCAGGACTACCAATGATTCGGGTCAAGTTGACACCTGCACCATCGCGGGTTTGTACTCCCTCAATTAAATATTTTATTTTTCTTTTATTCTTTCTCATAAGACGATAATCTACAATTTAATTATAGTACAAACAAAAAAGCCTCACACAAGTGAGGCTTTTCTTTGATTCATATAAAATAAAATATTACAAAATATCCCTTCTACGTAAAGGATAGGTTTTTGTATTTCGAAAACGAATAGCATTCAATCTTTGAACGATAAATCGTTTTCTCCCGCGCTTTATTTCATGTCTATTTCTATTCACTATAATTCCTTTTTTTCAATTAAATCAGCGCGGATAATACAATGTTTTTTTTAATTGCAAAACAAAATTATAAATAATCACCCAATAAAGTTGTGTCCATCAAATCTGTGTCCATTATTTGTGTAATTGTGATATAACGCTGATAACTTCTGATAAAACAAAAGCCCCTCAATAAAGAAGGGCTTTATGTCGGTTCACAACAGTTTACCGTCTGTCGGGGTGAGAGGATTCGAACCTCCGACCCCCTGCTCCCAAAGCAGGTGCGCTAACCGGACTGCGCCACACCCCGAAATCTATTTTATTGGCTCACTGTGGGTGAGTGATGGGACTTGAACCCACAGCCTCCGGTGCCACAAACCGGTGCTCTAACCAGTTGAGCTACACCCACCATAATACTTCAAATAAATATATCATTTGAAGCCACGCAAATTAGTGGATTTAGATTGATTATATGAAAATAAATTTCCAGGAACACTTATATAGCATTTTCTATTCAAGATGGTAATAATAAAATGGAACTATTGTAATTTTTCATATGCGACTACTTACTAGATATATACTTAAGCAACTATTTATGCCGTTTATTTTTTCTTTACTAATTATTGTTTTTGTATTGTTTACTCAATTTCTTCTTAGAGCTATTGATCGCTTTATAGGAAAGGGGCTTGACATTGGAACAATATTTGAATATTTATTTCTTAATCTAGGATGGATAAGCGCCTTGGCTGTACCTATGGCTGTACTAGTAGCAGCACTTATGGCATTTGGTCAATTTTCTGAGGATAATGAGATTACGGCTATGAGATCATCAGGCATTAGTTTCACAACAATAATCCTTCCAGCTTTAACAATGGGACTCCTTATCTCTATAACATTAATATTATTTAACGCCTTCATCATGCCTGAAATGAATTTCAAAGCACGTATGCTATCAGGTGATATCTATAGGAAACGTCCAGGTCTAAATATCGAGCCTGGCTACTTTATGGATAACCTGCCAGATTATAGTATGATTATCCGTGACAAAGAAGATGAAACTCTAAAAGATGTTCGGATTTTTAGTAAAGGAATTAACAAATCACAAACTAGCATTCATTCTAAAACAGGTGAACTTTCAACTATAGATGATGCTATTATATTAGATCTCTATGATGGAGAAATTCATGAGCTTGATCTTAATGACTATGGGAATTATCGTCGAATTGAGTTTGAAAAACACAAAATCACTATACCTGCTGATGACCTCTTCTTGAACCGAAGAGATACAACTAGTCGATCAGATCGCGAAATGACAATACCTATGATATTGGCAAAAAGATCAAATATTGATGATCGAATAAATATTGTTAATGGCAGAATAGGACGCGCTTTTTTGAGAACAGGGATGGATAGCCTTGTCCCACCATCATTGGAAGCTTCTCAATTAATCATTAAGAAGGAGATAGAACGATTTAGTTCAGATCCGATAAACAGTGTAGATGATATTTATAGAAAAGAAAAAGATGTAGATATAGTAAAGAGACAATTGAGAAATGAATATAATTTATTGAGGAGTTACAGCAAATCCAGTAACAAATATAATGTAGAATTACATAAGAAATTTTCTCTACCTGTTGCGAGCATTCTATTCATCATGACTGGCGCTTCACTGGGAGTTCTATTTAGGAAGGGAGGTTTCACTATAGCTACAGGTTTGTCGTTTGGATTTTTTCTCATATATTATATACTAATGATTGGTGGAGAAGATCTTGCCGATCGAGGTATTCTCACCCCCATGGTTGGTGTATGGTCACCTAATGCAATTCTTTTGATTATTGCAACCTATTTAATGTTGCATACTGTTAGAGAGCAACCTCCTTTGCGTTTTGATTTTAACTTTTTAAAACGCTTTAAAAAGAAAAAAGATGAATCTAAAAAACCTAATTGATTCAAAAAAAAACGGGAAAGATATTTCCGAATCAGATATAGAGTCATTAATAAATGCATTTCTAAATAATAAAATAAATGATAAATCAATGACAGTATTCTTGAAAGCAGTTCAAACGCATGGTATGACAATAAAAGAAACGATAGCATTAACAAATGCGATGATAAACTCTGGTGAGAGAATTAAATTTACTGCAAGTGATAATTATATTGCGGATAAGCATTCTACTGGAGGTGTTGGAGATAAAGTTTCACTTATTCTAGGGCCACTATTAGCTGCGGGAGGCCTGACAATACCTATGTTAGCAGGCAGAAGTCTAGCTCACACTGGTGGTACTATTGATAAATTAGAAACAATCCCTGGTTTTCAGACTAATCTTTCTACAAAAGATTTTAAGAATAATGTTGAAGAGATAGGAATTTGTATTATGTCTCAAACAGATTCTATATGCCCGGCAGATAAAAAAATGTATGCATTAAGAGATGTAACAGATACAATTAATTCAGTGCCGCTTATTTGTGGTTCAATCATGAGTAAAAAGATCGCAGAAGGAATAGATGGATTAGTTTTAGATATTAAGATTGGAAATGGGGCATTTATGAAAACCATAGATCAGGGAATTGAACTTGGTAGCGCTTTGCAAAAAATTGGTAAAACCTTTGATGTTAAAACAGATGTTGTTTATTCCAGCATGGATCAACCTTTAGGAAAAACAGCGGGGATGTGGTGTGAGGTTAAAGAATCGATAGAAGCACTTAAAGGAAAAGGGGCTTCAGATCTAATGCATGTTGTATTTGAGCTTGGTAGTAAATTACTCTTACAGGCTGGAATATCTAATGACCCAACTACAGCTGTTTCTATTCAAAAAGATCTAATCGCTTCTGGGAAAGCATATAATAAATTTGAAGACATGGTCTGCCAACAAAAAGGGTCTATAAATAGAGTAAATAAAATTCATTCACCAAAATATGAACAAATAATATTTGCTCATGAAAGTGGTTTTATCGAAGAGATGGATAGTTTAAATATAGGTTGGGCTACAGTTGAATTAGGATGTGGTCGAAAAGCTAAATCTGATATACTTGATCCATCTGCTGGTATTGATTTCATTTATAAAATTGGTGATGAAGTAAAGATGGGTGATCCAATCTTTAAATGTTTTAATTCTAATGAACAGAAATTATTATCAGCCACAAAATTATTAAACGACTCAATTAAAATTGGACCGAGTCAAGTCAATCACAGTTTATTTTTCTAAATAATTAATTCCTACGGTGTACCTTGCAGACTTGAGATGGCTCCGTGCCCTGGATAAATATTTCAGACTCAACTGTGCATAAATTTGTTGGAATATCTTTTGTAATTGAACAAATTTCAAAATTGATCACCCCACTAGGTCGATCAAAATTCATTCGCTTAAGTCTCAATGTATCGTGTGCTACTGCCATAAAATTTGCCCATGCTGGAAGAGCGGCGCGAGACCCATCTTGACTTGTGCCTAAACTTACAACAGGATCATCCACTCCAATCCATACTCCAGCAGCCAATTGTTTTGAAAACCCAACAAACCAAGCATCAGTCCAATTTTGAGTCGTACCTGTTTTACCTCCAGCAGGATGATAAAAGTTATGTCTCCAACGAGCACTTCCCCCTGTGCCTGCATCCATCACTGTTTGTAACATTGATGTCATTACATAGGCTGATTCTTCTCTGAGAACTTCTTCTCTAATAGGCTCATATTCTTTAATAATATTTCCATATCGATCTTCTACTTTAGTTATCCCAAAAGCTTTATTAAGAACTCCTTTATTTGCAAAGGCAGAGTAAGCATTTACTATATCTAATAAATAAACTTCCGAAGTACCAAGGGCAATTGCATCTACTGCACGAATATCTGTTGTGATACCCATTCGTTTAGCCATTGATTTTACTTCAGATGCTGGCACAAGTTCTTTTACTACTCTTACCGCAACTAAATTAATTGATTTGCGAATTCCCTCTCTGAGAGTTGTTAATCCACTTGTCGTTCCATCATAATTTCTTGGCATCCACTTTTCCCACTCTCCATTTGCATTTAGTACACGTAGAACCAAGGGTTGGTTTAGTAATTGTTTTGTAACTGAATACCCATTATCTATCGCAGTCGTATATACGAAAGGTTTAAAAACAGAACCAGGTTGGCGCTTTGCTTGAACAGCTCTATTATATTGATCATGATAATCAGGACGCCCACCAACCATCGCTAAAATAGATCCAGTTGAAGGATCCAAAGCTATAAAAGCTCCTTGAACTAAAAGTTTATTACGAAGATCTTCATAGAGTAATGTGTCGCCTTCCATCATCATTCTTACTGAATCTTCGGGAAAAATATTAAGGTAGGCTAATCGTGAAAACTCCTCAGGATCATTAAAAATGCGCTGATTTAATTTTTCCTGATTAGCTTTAATAGCATTCATCAATGCTTCTTCTGCTACAGATTGAACTCTGGTATCAAGCGTGGTATAAATTTTTAATCCATCTCTATAAATGTTAACACCAAGACGCTCATCTTCTTTCTCCATAGTTCGTCGAATATATTCAGTAAAGTAAGGAGCTCTACCTTTAGCTATAGATTCAGAAATGTTCTCAGACTCAATAACTCGAGCTTCGGAATACATATCTTTTGTTATAAATTTTTCATCCCGCATTACTCTAAGAACAACATTCCGTTTATAATGGGCTCTTTCAGAATGATTTATTGGAGAATATGTTGCTGGCGCAGGTAAGATTCCCACAAGCATTGCAGATTCGCCCAATGTCAATAAAACTGCATCTTTTCCAAAGTAACGTTTTGCTGCAGCCTGTACACCATATGTACCATGCCCAAAGTGAACATTATTTAAATACATTTCAAGTATTTCATCTTTTGTATAAGTTCGTTCAATTTGAATAGCTGTAATTATTTCCTTAATTTTTCTGATAATGGTTTTTCTAAATCCTATTGTATCATAAAGAGTGCGAGCCACTTGTTGAGTCAGGGAACTAAATCCCTGTTCATAACCTAAACTTATAATATTTACTACTATTGCTCGGATGATACTTCTAGAATCAATACCCCAATGATTATAAAATCGTCGATCTTCCGAACTAATCACTGCATTTTTCATATTATTAGGAATTTGATCCAAACTAACAAAAATTCTTTTTTCTAAAAATAATTCATCTAAAATCTCTCCATCTGCAGAATAAATTCTTGTTACTAAATCTGGATCATAATTTTCTAGTTGATCTAAAGAAGGGAGATCTTGGGCTAAATAAATAATGTAACCAATTATTATTCCCAATCCGATTAATACAATTATTAATGCGCTTTTAAAATATTTGGTTAAAGTCGGAATGGAAAGGTTTACAGCCATCATCAAATTTAAGTTACTACCCAAATAATCATAGGTGGGAATTCTTTCTAATTAGCTTCTGAATAACAAGATACTTTAATTACAACTATTCTTTTGAGGGATGAATCATTTTCTCTGGCTGAACCAACTTATCAAAGTCTTCTCCACTCATATATTCCAAGGAAATTATAGCATCTCGAAGTGAAGTATTATCTTTATATGCTTTCTTTGCTACTTCAGCTGCTTTATCATATCCAATATGTGAATTTAAAGCAGTTACTAACATAAGAGAGTTATACAAATTGGTATTTATTCGTTCTTTATTGGGTTTAATACCTTCCACACAATTCTTTCGAAATGAGCTAGTAGCATCAGAAAGAATACGAATTGACTGAATAATATTATATGCTAAAACTGGTCGATATACATTGAGTTCAAAATTCCCACTTGCACCAGCTATAGTAATCGTGGTATCATTTCCCATAACTTGACTACATACCATTGTCATAGCTTCACACTGGGTTGGGTTTACTTTACCAGGCATAATTGAAGACCCTGGCTCATTTGAAGGGATTACTATTTCACCAATACCTGAGCGTGGACCACTAGCAAGCCAACGTATATCATTGGAAATTTTAAATAGAGAACCAGCAACTGTTTTCAAGGCACCAGATAATTCAACTATACAATCTTGACCTCCTAAAGCCTCAAATTTATTTTCTGCAGTTTTAAAGGGAAGTTTAGTAATAGATGATATTTCCTTTGCCACAGCTTCTGCATAACCTTCAAATGAATTAATACCTGTGCCAACAGCAGTACCTCCTATAGCCAACTCATAACAACTTTCAAGTGAGTTTTTAATTCGTTTAATTCCATGATAAAGAGCGGAACTATATCCTGAAAATTCTTGCCCTAAACTCAAGGGAGTAGCATCCTGAAGGTGAGTTCTACCCAATTTAATAATCGAGTTAAATTCTTTTGATTTCTTTTCGAAAATTTCTTCTAACTTTTCTAACTCTGGTATTAATTCATCTATAACTAATTGTACTACGGCAATATTAATTGCTGTTGGGAAAGTATCATTAGTTGACTGGCTCATATTCACATGGTCGTTGGGATGGACGGGATCTTTAGTCCCGATTTCTCCACCCATCATTTCAATAGCCCTATTTGATATAACTTCATTAAAATTCATATTTGATTGGGTTCCTGAACCAGTCTGCCAAATAACAAGCGGAAAATGTTTATCTAAATCACCATTAATTACTTCATCAGATGCTTCTAAAATAGCATTAGCTATATTTTTGTCCAGCTTATCTGCTGAAGCATTAACTTTAGCTGCAGCTTTTTTAACAATCCCATAAGCACGAATGAATTCACGTTGAAATCTCTCATCACCAATTTTAAAATTGTTAATAGATCGTTGAGTTTGGGCACCGTAATATTTTTCATTGGGCACTTCTACTTCACCCATACTATCTTTTTCTTTACGATATCCCATATGATTAACCTTATTTAACTACCCAGGTATCTCCCGCGTTGACTATATCCTGAATTGTTGCTTTATCTTTTTTCTTAGTGGCTTCATTAATCTGATTCATCATCATATCTTCATAGGTGGTATCTTCTATGGCATAAAGGACTCCAATGGGGTCAGGGAAACTATCATTATAAGTCATGTTGGAAAGTAATGATGCTATAACATAATCTGACTCATCGTGTACAAGAATATCATCCAGACTCCATTTATCTCCAATCTCGACAACTGTAGGTGTATTGCCATCGAGTTTTATGCCTTTATTCTTTTCAGCACCAAAAAGCATTGGACTTTTGTTTTCTAACCAAAGCACTGTATCTAATTTAGTTTCTTTATCGGTTAATGATGAAAAAGCACCATCATTAAAAATATTACAATTTTGATAAATCTCCATAAAGGATGTTCCTTTATGGGCGTATGATTTGGAAATCATTTCCTGCAAATGCTTTGTTTCTTTATCAATAGTTCTGGATACAAATGTAGCTCCAGCGCCAAGAGCAAGAGTCAATGGATTAAAGGGGCGATCTAAAGAGCCCATTGGTGTTGATTTGGTTACTTTGCCAACTTCGGAAGTTGGAGAATACTGACCTTTGGTAAGGCCATAAATTCTATTATTAAATAACATCACATTGATATCTAGATTTCGACGCAACAGGTGAATTGTGTGATTTCCACCAATTGAAAGCCCATCACCATCACCAGTGACAACCCAAACGGATAAATCTGGATTTGCAAGTTTTACACCAGATGCGATTGCAGGGGCGCGTCCATGGATAGTGTGGAATCCATATGTATCCATGTAATAAGGGAAACGGCTAGAGCAACCAATACCTGAAATAAATACAAGATTTTCTTTATCAATACCTAAGTCAGGAAAAACTTTCTGAGTTTGCGCTAAAATAGCATAATCGCCACACCCAGGGCACCATCTGACTGCTTGATCAGAGGTAAAATCTTGTTTTGTATAAGTTTTTTTTACTTTTGCTTCAGACATTTTCTTTATCCTATTAATGAATTTGCTGCTTTTTGAATATCAGCAGAACTAATTGGTTTTCCACGAACTAAGTTTAATCCTTTAACATCTACTAAATATTCTGCTCTAACTATCTTAATTAATTGACCATAATTAATTTCAGGCATCAAAATATTTTTAAATTTAATTAATATCTCACCCAAGTCTTTAGGCAATGGATTTATCCATCGGATATGAACATGGCTCACCTTTTTCTTTTTTGCCTGTAGTGCTTCTGCTGCAGATCGACAAGCGCCTCTAGTTCCGCCCCAACTTAGAATCAATAAATCACCGCTTTTATTGCCAAAAATTTCGGATTTACCCAATTCATCAGCAATCGATTCAACTTTTTTCGCACGTGTTTCAACCATATAATGGTGGTTATCAGGATCATAACTTACATTGCCTGTAACATCTTCTTTTTCTATACCACCTATTCTATGTTCTAAATCTTTCATGCCTGGAATAGCCCATGGACGTGCTAATGTTTTCTTATTTCTCATATAAGGCATAAACTGTCCGTCAACCACAGAAGATTCGTCTGCAAATTTTACATCTATAGGTGGCAGATCATCTATAACTGGAACTTGCCAAGGCTCAGATCCATTTGCTAAATACCCATCAGTTAATAATAATACTGGAGTCATATATTTAATAGCAATTCGACATGCTTCATAAGCCGCATAAAAACAATCACCAGGCGTGGATGATGCAATTACAGGCATTGGCGCTTCACCGTTACGCCCATACATAGCTTGAAGTAAATCAGACTGTTCAGTCTTTGTTGGCAAACCTGTGCTAGGGCCTCCTCGCTGAACATTTACTACAACCAATGGTAATTCAGCTATAACGGCTAGACCCATTGCTTCTCCTTTTAAGGCAATACCAGGTCCAGATGTAGCAGTAACACCTAAACTCCCAGTAAATGCAGCCCCGAGTACAGATGTAATACCTGCTATCTCATCTTCCGCTTGAAATGTTTTAATTCCTAAATGCTTCCAAGCAGATAATGTATGTAGGATATCACTAGCTGGAGTTATAGGATAACCTCCATAAAATAAATTTAATTTTGACTTTTCTGCTGCTGCTGCTAAACCCATAGATAATGCATAGTTACCCACAACATTACGATACGTTCCTGGAGGTAAACTTGCTTTATCCACTGTATATCTTGTTGTAAAAATTTCAGTTGTTTCACCATAGTTATATCCCGCATCCATAGCTCTTACATTTGCCTCAACAAGTTCAGGTTTTTTTCCAAATTTTATTGCTAACCAATCTTTAGTTGGTTGTGTGGGCCTATCATAAATCCAGAATAAAAGACCGAGTGCAAAAAAGTTTTTGGTTCGATCAACAATTTTAGGAGTAAGACCCAAATCTTCACAAGCTAACGAAACCATTTTACTCATCTCAACTGAATAAACTGTATAGTGGTCATCTAGAGTTTTATCCTCTAGAGGGTTCGTTTCATAGCCTGCTAATTTTAAATTCTTCGGTGTAAAAGCATTCGCATTACAAATGATTGTTCCACCCGGTAAGATTTCTTTTTGATGAGCTTTTAACGCAGCTGGATTCATAGCAACTAATATATCAGGTGCATCTCCAGGAGTATGGATATCTCTTGAGCTAAACTTAATTTGAAAAGCACTTACCCCTGCTAATGAACCAGCAGGCGCTCTAATCTCTGCAGGAAAATCAGGTAACGTACTTAGATCATTGCCTACAATAGCTGTTGTTTCTGTAAATCTTCCACCCGTAAGCTGCATTCCATCCCCTGAATCTCCAGCAAAACGAATCACAACTTCATCGACTTGTTTTGTAGTTTTATTCATTAATTAACATACCTTAAATCAAATATTTTATTATTTATAGTTTTTCGAAGGAGAATTTACTTATCTGAATAAAATGAAACCAACGTATTGTGTGTATTTTTTTAGATTTCCAGAACCACTTATTTCCCTCATTATAAAGCTTTAAATTTGTATATGACAAAATTTGATAAAATTAAACTAACTCAATTTTCTCATGGCTCTGGGTGAGCATGCAAAATTGGTCCTGAAGACCTTGCTCAGGTACTGAGCAATATTAATTCAAAATACCAAGATAATGTTATAGTCGGGTTTAATGAATCTGATGATGCAGCTGTAGTTTCTTTCAGTGATGATAAACTTTTAGTTCAGAGTGTAGATTTTTTCACTCCCATTGTTGATGATCCTTATCAATTTGGACAAATTGCTGCTGCTAATGCTTTATCTGATATTTACGCCATGGGTGCAAAACCTTTATTCGCATTAAATATCGTTGGATTCCCAATCAATGAATTACCAAAAGAAATTTTATCAGAGATTCTTAAAGGAGGGTCAGATAAAACTCAGGAGGCGGGCATACCCATAGTTGGAGGTCATTCAATTGATGATAAAGAACCTAAATATGGTTTAGTCGTTAGTGGTGAAGTAAAAAAATCAAAATTGATTAAAAATTCTGAAGCAAAAGAGGGTGATGTATTAGTCCTTACCAAACCACTAGGCACTGGTATTATTTCCACAGCGATTAAAAATGAGAATGCTCCGCAAGATATAATTACTCAAGCAGTTAATTGCATGAGCACTTTGAATGCATTAGCTGGAACATTAATGAATGAATTTTCTGTTCACGCGGCTACAGATATAACCGGGTTTGGATTGTTAGGACATCTAAATGAAATGTGCCAAGCAAGCCAGTTAACAGCTGAAATCAATTTTGAGAGTATTCCATTTTTAAATGATGTGCGATCATTAGCGATAAGTGAGAATATATCAAGCGGAACTAAACGTAACTTAGACCATGCTACTCATTTTACATCTTTTAATAACAAAATGAGTAAGGAAGAAAAACTAATGATTGCGGATGCGCAAACATCTGGAGGATTATTGGTTGCCATGCCTGAAGAAGTAGCTGATGAGTATGCAAAGAAGTGCACTGAAGAAACAGGACTCAAAGCAAAACAAATCGGTTTTCTTACCAAATTAAAAGACAATAAAATTATAATCAATTAATCATATTAATATATCATAGGTAAGGAAGAATTTTATTTATATACGATAAAAATAGTCCTATTTAATTCTTGGACGCAAACTGATAGAAGATGTAATTTTCCTTTAAGGGAATATCATGCTTAATATTACAAGAAAAGTGGAATATGCATTAATTGCGTTACGCCATATGCAGTCCAAAAGTGATAACGCGCTAACAAGCGCTAATGAAATTGCTAAGCAATATGGAATACCTAAGCAATTACTTGCAAAAACTTTACAGCAAATGGCTCGCCACAATATTGTTGAAGCAACTCAGGGAGCTAATGGTGGATATAAGGTTGCTGCCAATTTAGACCAAATTTCTTTAAAGGATTTTTTCGAAAAACTTGAGGGTCCGTTGGGCATGATGGATTGCTATTTTGAATCAGATTGTTTACAAATGACAAACTGTAATATTAAAGTTCCTATTCAGCGAATCAATAATAATTTGCGATATATGTTTTCTCAAATGACTCTTAAAGAGGTTACCCAATAATGTCACAGGTTAAAGAAAAACAAATTATTGATATCCTCAAACAATGTTACGACCCTGAGTTACCAGTAGACCTGTGGAACCTAGGACTGATCTACAATATTCAAATTCAGGAAGCATATGATGGCAGTAAATCCGATGTAAATATTATTATGTCATTGACTACACCTGGCTGTACTATGGGCGGGCAAATGTCAGATGATATAAAAACTAAGCTTGAAATGCTTGATGA
>Ga0208408_1001307_pt1 | contig 14362 bp, 10 predicted proteins | sample ETNtaG_4_FD_185776 | JGI IMG/M metagenome (GOLD analysis project Ga0208408, IMG submission 185776) | Marine microbial and viral communities from oxygen minimum zone, Eastern Pacific Ocean - ETNP201406SV67 (SPAdes) (version 2) | ecosystem: Environmental > Aquatic > Marine > Oceanic ... | reverse complement strand
AATTTGTACCACTAATACTTTGATTTAAGGAGCCTGAGCTTCCATTACAACTTGTACTTTGATAATTAAAATAAATAACATAATTATTTGGACTACCACTTACACAGTGATCAGCGAATAAAACATAAGGAGTTCTATCATTTGATGTATTGTTAATAATTGAAGCAGAACACAATCCTGCACCCATAGATACTCTAACAGCACCGTTAATCTGATCTCTCCAATCATCCCCTTCAGAACAAATAACATTTACATTACAATCTTCTCTTGAATCAGATGATGAATCTTCATAATAACTTAAAATATCTGTACTATCATGGATAATTGAATCAATATGCAATCTAATGTCTTTGATCTCATCATATGGAACTGTTAGCTCTAATATAATATGATCACTTTTAACAATTGATGTGGAAAATACTTCATTATCTTTATTGTTTAAACTTGTAAAAGATCCTATGAAAAAGGTTTTTTCAAAGTCATATATAAATAGTTCTGCTCCTTCAGTCAAAAAGAATCTATCAAAATTAAGACCTATTCCATAAGCACCTCTAGATTCAATACCCAATAAATAAGTAACTTCACTATTATCAGTATTAATTAATGATGATAGGAGAACATCTACATCCATATCATACTCTTCTCCGTACACAAATACCATTGGATCAAAATCTCTATCTATGGTTTGATTTTCTTCACTAGATATAGAAATTAAATTATCAATTCTAGAATCAAAATATTTAGGAATACCACCATATTGAATTTGACAAAAAGATAGCCCAGTAATAAAAATTATATTAAGTATTAATTTTAGCATGTTATAAATTTATATAATTTAAAAATTAAAATAAATTAGTAAAATGTAATAAAGTGTAATGAATATAAATACATCTAACATATCATGGTCTAAAAGTATTGTTAATCTACTTGCAAAAAAAAATATTAAATACGCTTGTATATCTCCTGGTTCTAGAAATACTCCTCTAACACATGCTCTAATAAAACAAAAATCAATAAAATGCATTAGCCATATTGATGAAAGATCAAGTGCATTTTTTGGACTTGGAATATCAAAAAAAACTAACTCTCCTACTATTATACTAACAACATCTGGGACAGCGACGGCCAATTTACTCCCGGCCATAATTGAAGCTTATTATTCAATGATTCCATTAATAATAATTACCGCTGATAGACCTAAAAGATTATTAAATACTGGAGAAAACCAAACAATTAACCAAACAAATATTTATAGTAGCTATATAAGGGGTATGATTGATATAGAAGAATCAAATAAAACCTCAATATTAAAAAAAACCGATAAAATAATTAATCTAGCTATAGGAAATCAGAATAATATCCCTGGACCAGTTCATATTAATATTAGATTTGATGAACCTCTATATGATAACAATAAAAAATTAATAAATATTGATTTTGATAAAAATATAATACTTAAGAAAAATATAAATTTCAAACTTCCAAAATTTAAAAGACCTTTAATTATATGTGGAGAATTAAACTATTCTGAATCAAAACATGTCTGCAAATTGATTAAAAATTTAGACTTTCCAGTTTTTGCAGATATTAATTCTAATTTAAGACACTATAAGCATAAAAATATTAAAGTCTTTTATGATTACTATTGTAATAACATTAAAAATCCAGATTTAATCATAAGATTTGGGACAAAACCAATATCAAAATCACTAAATAAACTATTAACAAAAAATAAAAAAAATACTTACTTAATCCATCCCTATTTACACTTTAACGACAATGCCACACATATAATCAGAGCATTCCCTCAGAATATTTTATTTGAAAATATATCATATGAAAATTTAGACAGTAAGTGGATTAATGAAATAGAAAATACTGAGAAAATTATTATAAAAAAATATGATGGGCTATCTAAAATAAATAATAATGAGATTTCTGTAATAACATCACTTTTAAACAAATTAACAAAAAATGAACACTTATTCATTGGAAACTCTTCTCCTATACGTTCATTTAATAAATTTACTGGAAAATTAAAAAGTGAAATTGAAATCTTTTCAAATAGAGGTGCCAGTGGAATAGATGGTGTTATATCAACTGCACTTGGAATTTCTTTTATTAATAATAAATCTAATAATTTTTTAGTAATTGGAGATATTAGCTTCTTTCATGATATAAATGGGTTCCATGTTTTAAAATCTATTAAAACGAATTTAACTATTATTGTTATTAATAATAAAGGTGGTCAAATATTTTCGTCACTAGACTATGCTAATAAAAATATTGAAAAATTTGATGAATACTGGATTACTCCTCAAAATATAAAGATAAATAATGTAGCGAATCTTTTTAATCTTAGATCTTTTAAATTAACTACAAAAAAATTAAAAGAAGAAATATCTAAAATATCCAAATTTAAAGGCGTAAAAATAATAGAGGTTGAAACTTCTTCTTCTTTAGATATTAAAATTGATAAAAAACTATCTTTAGTATAGTTTTTCACCTTCAGATTTGGCAATTACTGCAGCTCCGACACTATCACTTGAAATATTAACCATTGTTCTAAACATATCTAAAGGTCTATCAATAGCTAACATTGATCCTACCCATATTGCAACAGCATCACTTTGTAAACCTACTGCATCTGTAACAATAAATAACATAACAAGTCCAGCACTTGGAATCCCTGCAGCTCCAATTGATGCCAGCAAAGCTGTTACAACTACAATAAATTGTTGACTAGCATCTAAGGGAATACCAAGTGCCTGAGCAATAAATAATACTCCTGCACATTCATATAAAGCTGTTCCATCCATATTAATTGTTGCTCCCATAGGTAAAACAAAACTAGTTACTTCATTAGATGCTTTAACCTTGTCCTTTACACAACCCATTGTAACCGGTAATGTCGCACTTGATGAACTTGTAGAAAAAGCAGTTACCATAGCAGATGCAATCGCGCGAAAGTGTACAATAGGATTTACTCTAACAAATAAAAACAAAATTAATGGTAGAACAATAAATAAATGAATTGTTAGCCCGCTTGCAATTGTTAGTGCGTACAAACCCAATTCTTTAAAAATTGATAAGCCCATATTAGAAATTGCTTTTGTTATTAGACCAAACACACCAATTGGTGCAAGCATAATTACTACCTGAGTCATTTTCATTATAACTTTATATAAAGAATTAATAAAATTTAAAATTGGAGAAGAGCTTTTCGCATTAACTGAACCTAGTGTTATACCAAAAAATAAAGCAAAAAAGATAGTCCCAAGCATATCGCCATTTGCAAACGCTTTAATTGGATTTGTAGGTATCATTCTTTTTAAAATATCTAATATTGATGTTGAAGAGGTTAATTTACTTGTATCAAAAGCCTGAATGCTCTCAATATTTGCTGCTCCAATTCCTGGTTGTATTGTATTTGCTAAAAATAGACCAATTAAAATAGCGATTAAGCTTGTTGATATGTAATATAAAAACGTTTTAAATCCAAGCCTTCCTATTTTTGTCTTATTTTTAATAGAAGAAATACCTATAACAATAGAGGTGAATATAAGTGGTACAATCACCATCTTAAGAAGTCTTATAAAAACATCTCCTAATAAAATAATAGCCGTATATAGAAAACTATTATTTCCAAAATTATTAAAATACAAACCCATAAAGGTTCCCAAAATCATACAAATTATAATCTGCCAATGTAATTTTAATTTCATAATCTTTTCTCTTTTTTATTATTTATTTCAAAACCATATATAATTGAAAACCCAACCTTACTATAGCTAAGGTCCATATCTATAGTTTCATTTAAAATATTGTCTCCACTAATATTTGATATCAAAGGAGGATTGAATCCTGAAATATCTGTGACTGTTTTATCTCTTATATCATAAAAACAATAATCAAATCCCAATGTTATATCATCTGAAATTTTATATTCTAGACCTAAAGAAGCAAGTAAACCCATATCTAAATTGAAATTACTTTGATCAGTATTGATTTGTGTCATTCCAAATCGCATACTTAAAGCTAAATTATCACCTAATAAAAAGGATGGCATAATGTATGTTGAATGAAAAGCAATTCTTGATTCTGCTTTTTTACCAAGCATAAATTCTGCTCCTGCATATAAATTGAATTTTCCTCTAAAAAATATTATTTGCTGATAGCCTATATTAATTCCAATTTTATTATCATAATCTTGACTAAATAATGTGATTCCTGTTTCTTTAGAAATACCATCAACTGTATAAGAGCTAGGGGGATCAACTGTCGTAATAATTCTTGAAAAGCTACTTGGGATAGCTATTGTTAAAAAAATAAATATATAAAGATAATTAATCATTTCTAGTTTTAAAATGTCTAGCTACAGATATAACAATCCTTGAATAATCAATATTTTCGGTAGAAAATACATGATAACCTGATTCTAAATGCCAACTATGAGATAATTTATAATCAACCCCAAATGCCCACATGAAACCTGAAGAATTAAACTGATCAATATCCTTATCTAGGATATTGTAGCCTAATCTTAAATAACTTGCCCATTTTTTTTCATACATAAACCTAAAAAAGAAATAAATAGAATCAAATTTTATATCCTGAATACTATTGTTCTTTAAATCTCTACCAATTAAATTTTCAAAACCTATCCCTGTAATTATATTATCTTGTTTATATAATATTTTATCAAATCCAAAAGAAACACCTGATTTAGCTTTTTTACTATTATAAATTCCTGATCCATCTAAAGATAATCTTAATATTGATGTAGTTTTACCCTTATAAGAAGAATTAGATTCTGAAACATCTGGATGTCCAAAACAAAACCCTATTAAACAAATCATTATATATGTATATCGTATTTCCATGTATTTATTACTCTTTATAAGTTAATTATAAATAAATTATTCTATAAAATAAAAAAGGCCTCATATAGAGGCCTTTTTTATAAAAATTATACGTTAATTAAAACGAATAAGTTAAAGTAATTGTATCTGTAGTTAAACCACCACCATCATCATTATTACCTGTGATAGTTCCAACTGGATCTAGCAATAACGCTGAGTTAACAGTAAAATCAGCAGTTAAACCACCCCAGTTAAATCCAAGACCATAAGTGAATCCATCAGTAGTTAAACCACCAACTACTTCATCATCGCCTGATAATTGATATGCCCATTCATAACCAGCTCTTAATGTAGCCCAGTCAGTCATGTTAGCTTCAATACCTAAAGTAGCTGTTTGAGTAAGTTCTGCATTAGAACCACCTTGGTCAACTCCCCAAGCATATACTAAATCAGCACCACCAACATCCATAGCAGACCAAAAATCAGCTGATATGCTCATATCGCAGTCTTCACACATTACATTAGATACTGAAACAACTGTATTATCAAATAACCAAAAACCAAAATCAGTTCTATAGTTTATTGATAAATCAGAGTCATCACCATCATTTTCAGTCCAATATTTAACACCTAGCTCACCCCAATCAAAAGTATTACCATAAGCAACACTCATATCAGAGCTAGTAGTACCAGCACCATCATCAGAATTTGAGAATCCAACACTTACACCCATAGATCCATCACCCCAATGCATGTTAACCCAATCACCACTTCCGTAATTGAATCCCCATGTAGTACCATCTTTTTGAAATAACAAGCTAGTGTTTTCCATATCATTATCAGCCCCTACACCACCAATTTGTAGATAAGCATGATTATTTACTTGAGCTGGGAAAGCTGCTATGTTAGCTTCATCACCTGGCCAAAGAGCCGCATTACCACCTAATGCTCCAATTCTTTGAGCCGAACCAAATAATGTTGCACATAAAGTCACAACTGTTAGGATTTTAGTTACATTTTTCATGTATTTTTTTCTCCGTATTTATTATTGTTTCGTTCTTTTGTTTCGTAACAACTTATTTTAAACAAAATCAGGTTGTATACGATACCAAAATCTAAAAGTTCCAAACTATTTCAAAAGGGATTCTTCAAATCATAAGACTAGTGTCAGCACTCTTGCACTTCCACACGCAAATTGGCCTTGATGAACCCACATTCCCCGTATATTACAACTATCCAAACAATCAATCCAAGCATTTAATGTATTACTTTAAGTGTTTTTTGCATTTTAAGGCTTAAGTTGTTGATTACCAATGCTTTATAAGAAATAAAACTGCTTTAAGCAATATTAGTGCTTATTAATAAATATATTCCCTTACTTTACGTAAATATGATAAACTTATTTTATGTTTACCATTAAATATATAAAGCTCCGCATTATTACAGATACCCTTAATTTGCTTATATACCTTCTCAGATTCATCCACAGAAATTATATCATCATCCTTGCCATGACCAATTAAAATAGGAGTATTATGCTGAGACTTATGTATTTCTATATTAGTCATTCTAGAAAAACCCGCAACTGGGAAAATTCCTCCAAAACTATATTTTAATGACAATATGAAATTTAAACAAACCGCAGCTCCTTGAGAAAAACCCATAATAAATATATTTTTTGATTGAAATTTTTTAAATACAATATTTTCTAGAAAATCTATAAATAAACTTTTAGATAAATCTGTTTCCCAGCGATTATCACTAATTTGGATTGCCCAGGAACGCTTTTTTTCATTTTTATCAATTAAATATGGTCCTTCAGGAAAATAAAATCTACAATTATCAATTTTTAATAATTTTGAAATTGATTTAAAACTATCTTTATTCCCTTGCCATCCATGAATAAAAATAAAAGCATTATTTTGCTTATCACCAACATCAATATGATCATAACTGATAGATTCCATAAAAAATATATATTAATTTATAATTATGTATAAAAAATATATCTTAAATTTAATGATGATATATAAGAGTTTTAAACGTTAAATATATGGTTATTGGAATTTTAAAAGAAACACTGGAGCATGAATCAAGAGTTTCAATTACTCCTGATGTAGCAAAAAAACTAATATCTTCTGATCATAAAATTCATATTGAGTCAGGGTCAGGAGAAAAAGCATTTTTTAGTGATAAAGATTATTCTGATGTTGGTTGTATTATTGAAAATGATTCAAAATCAATTTATAATTGCGAATTAATACTAAAGGTAAATGCATTTACTAATGAAGAGCTAGAACATGCAAATTCTGGAAATACTCTAATTAGTTTTTTTCAAATCAAAGACAATGTTAACCTGATACCAAATTATTTAAATAAAAAAATTACTCTTTTATCTATGAGCCATATCCCAAGAACAACTTTAGCACAAAATATGGATGCTCTTAGTTCACAGAGCAATATAGCAGGATATAAATCAACTATTATAGCAGCAGATCATGCACCAAAATATATGCCTTTACTAATGACAGCAGCAGGGACTATTAAACCTGCAAAAGTTCTTATATTAGGAGCAGGTGTTGCTGGATTGGCTGCTATAGCTAATGCAAAAAGAATGGGAGCACAAGTATTTGCTTTTGATGTTAGGCCTGTTGTAAAAGAACAAGTTGAAAGTTTGGGAGCTAAATTTATTGAAGTTAAAAGTGACACAGATGAAGGTACTGGTGAAGGTGGTTATGCAAAAGAAGTTTCTGAAGAGTATAAACAGAAGCAAGGCCTATTGATTGAAGAAACAATTAAAGCTATGGATATTGTAATTTCTACAGCATTAATACCAGAAAGAAAAGCACCTATACTAATTAGTGAAAAAATGGTTCAAAGCATGATACCTGGCTCAGTAATAATAGATTTAGCTGCTCAAAATGGTGGTAACTGTGAATTAACAAAATGTGATCAAATTATTACACATAACAATATTATCATCGATGGAAGATCAAATTTACCAAGTACTATGGCAAAAGATGCAAGTCAATTATATGCAAAAAATGTATACAATTTTTTAACTCATTTATATAAAGAAGATAGCAAATTAAACCTTGAAGATGAAATAACATCAGGATCAATGCTTTTAAACAATGGTGAGATTTGTAATGAGATAGTAAAACAATTTTTAGATAAGGGATAACAATGGATATAGCAATTATTACAATTTTTATTTTAGCTGTATTTGTAGGATTTGAAATAATTACAAAAGTACCACCTACCCTGCATACGCCACTGATGTCTGGTTCAAATGCCATATCAGGGATTGCAATAATTGGAGCTCTTTTAGCAACACAAGGAGGATCAATTGCAATGTGGCTTGGTTTTATTGCAGTAGTATTTGCAATGATTAATGTAGTAGGCGGATTCATGGTTACTGATCGAATGCTTAAAATGTTTAAAAGGAAAAAATAAAATTGGAAATACCATTTATTGATATAGCCTATTTAGTTTCAGCCATTTCTTTTATTTATGGCTTAAAGATGCTTAGCCATCCAAAAACTGCACGAAACGGAAACCTTATTTCATCATTTGGAATGCTTGTTGCTATAATCGCAACACTTTCAATTTCAGGAAATCTAAATTGGATGATGATTGTTATCGGTATAGTAGTTGGATCAATTGTTGGTGTTTTTTTTGCAATTCGAGTTCAAATGACGCAAATGCCACAGCTCGTTGCAATCTTTAATGGGTTTGGCGGAGCAGCTTCAGCGCTTGTTGCCTGTTCAGAATTTTTAAAAATTAATGATGGAAGCACATTTGCTATTTCACTAAGTATAATTGTAGGAACACTTACTTTTACAGGAAGCTTTATTGCTTTTGGAAAACTTCAAGGATTTATTAGCGGGCAGCCAATAACATTTACTGGACAACAAATTTTAAACGCACTTCTTGCATTAATACTAATTGGTAGTACTGTTATGATGATTATGAACATAGAATCAATGATTGCTTTTTATGTTATTTTAGGTCTTGCTGCTTTACTTGGAATATTTCTTGTTATTCCAATAGGTGGTGCCGATATGCCTGTAGTTATTTCATTATTAAATTCTTATTCAGGGATTGCTGCAGCTATGACTGGATTTGTTCTTTATGGAGCAAGTGAAGTAACTGAAGCAGCTGGTAGCGCTCTTATTATTTGTGGTAGCTTGGTGGGAGCTTCAGGGATAATACTAACACAAATAATGTGTAAAGGTATGAATAGATCTTTAGCAAATGTAATTTTCGGTGCTGTAGGTAGTGAAGTAGAATCCGGACCTTCAGAAGGAAAGCAACTTAATATTAAAAGCTATTCAACTGAAGAAGCTGCAATGATTTTTGATGCTGCTGAGAAGGTAATTATAGTCCCTGGATATGGACTTGCAGTAGCTCAAGCTCAACATGCTGTTAGAGAAATCGCTGATTTTTTAGAGGAAAAAGGCAAAACAGTTTTATACGCTATTCATCCAGTTGCAGGGAGAATGCCAGGTCATATGAATGTTTTATTAGCTGAAGCAAATATCCCATATGAGTCATTAAAAGATTTAGACGAAATTAACTCTGAATTTAAAAATTGTGATGTTGCACTTGTTCTTGGAGCAAACGATGTTGTAAATCCTGCAGCTAGAACAGATAAAAGCAGCCCTATATATGGGATGCCAATCTTAAATGTTGATCAATCTCAAACTGTTATTATTAATAAAAGAACAATGAACACTGGATTTGCAGGTATACAAAATGAACTCTTTGGTAATGATAATTCCATTATGGTTTTTGGTGATGCTAAAGATATGCTTGTAAAACTTCTATCAGACCTTAAAGAACTATAATCTAAAAATCTAATTAATTAGATAAAATCCAATTAACAAGTAATACAATATCCTGAATATTTATTATTTCATCTGAATTCAGGTCCGCTAAATAAGCTTCCATTGATGTTGGAGTTTGACCTAAAATAATATTTATTAATCGAACGATATCTACAACATCTATTGCACCATCTTGGTTTATATCACCAAGCATCATTCCATTATCAGATACTAATAAATCAATAGGAATAACCATGTTTTGGTCTACAGAGCTAGATTCAATTACTAAAAATGATTTGTATTCATCATAGTCTAATCCTTGCGAATCTAATTCTAATCCTATAGTTATTGATTCATTATAAGGTACTTGACCTGAGCTATTTGAATAAATATCAATCCAAGATGGAGCTAAACTAAAAACAACTGAGATGTTGTCTTCCATAAAATCATCATTGTTATAAATAGATTCCAAACCAAAATCACCATTATTATCTATCATCCCTATAGTAGCTGAACCTGTATCCCCTATCATTTGTCTATAATTAATTTTTATTTGGCCTGATGGATATAAGACAACCTGAAAATCAAATACCCTATCATCACCGGACCAATGAATAACATTATCATACCAAATAACTGTTCTTTCACTATTAGAATGGTACTTGATTTGTCCTTGGCCAGAATTATTTTCATCATTTTCAGGATTTAAATCATCCCAAAATGCAAAAATTGCGCCTCTTGGTGAATCTTGATCAAATACAGATTGATTATTCCAAGCTTCACTAGTTGCACCAAAAGAAATCCATCCATTTGCCATTACAGCACAAAAACTATAATTATTATCATAAAATGGAAATGGGAAATTAATATTAGCAATTGATCCTGAATCATTATCTGGCATTGCTAAAACAGTATTATTATCAGATATATCAATCCATTCATAATCTACCATATCATCAAGACTAGATTTAGTCCAAGAATAACCATAATCATCGATTTCAGTTACTAAAGAATAATAAGATGAAAGCTTAGTTTCATAAATAAAAATAGAGCCCTCTTCTCCATCATTTGAAATATTTAAATCAAAATCAAATTGATCATTAGATTGCAAATCAAATGAAAAATTATCATCACTATATACTGGTTCAGGAGTTGCGTATAAGTAAGGGTTGCCTGTTGTTATAAATAGTGCCGTTTGATCCGATAATGGCATTGATGATGGAGGATAAGTATTGTTATATGTATATTGTAATCCATCATTAGATAGATGATTTTCAATTCCAACAGTGCAATACTGTCCATGTACAACCGCTCCATCATAATTACCTACAGGATAATCTCCTACACTATTATTATTAAATTCTTTAAACTGTATTTTTATTTCATCATCACCAGTTACAGTTTGTGAATCAGTATTATATAATATTACCTGAAATGATTCAAGTGAATTATTATAAAAAGTTCTAACATCTGACCATTCAACTATAAAATAATCATTCAATTGGTCATAATATGTAATTACATCGCCACCTCCACTTGTCATTAAATCATCCCAAAATACCGCAACCATCTTAGGAGGACCACCAGGACCAGGTAAAGTATAATTCCTAAAAGATCTCATATCTGTTTCACCGAAGGCAATCCATCCATTTGAACAAATACTTAATCTATCATAATCAATTCCATAAAATGTAAAATCAAAAGGCAAATCAATAGTAGTCACATCATCACTATTATCACCATTGTCACTAATATCATTAAGCTCTTCTCCATCACCACCATAATTTGGGTCAATTTCAATCCAATTATAATCAGGAGCTAATTCATAATCATCATTTTGATCATATATAAAATATCCATAGCTATCAGGTCCTAAAGGATCTGTGACTGATACTTCCCCAATTTGTAATTGGATTACTTTAGTTGAAGAAAATCCACTTGTAGTTGATATATTGATAGGAATAGAAACCATAAGTCCATTAATTAAATTTTCATTTATAGAAACATTTAATAGTTCGTTTGATTGAACAGTCTGTCCTATAACTGAATTGGGGAAAGTTAATTGATATCCACTTATTCCTAAAATTGAAGCAGAAAAATCTAAGCTTGCCGTTATATCTTCTAAATCAACTAAACCAGTATTTGATAATTGGAAAATCAATGAAGAGTCTTCTCCTCTATCTAATTTTCCATTATTATTGCCATCATTGATAACAATTGCCTCAATTGAAATATCCCCTGATGTTATATTTAATGGTAAAACAAAATCCCAATCTATACTAGATGAAGATATTTTTATTCTAAAATCTGAATTATCTCCTAAAGAAAAACTACTTAGTACCTCAACTTGCAATCCAGAAATTAAAACTGACCCTTGAGAAGATAAATTCTGAATAGATTGATATCCATCTAATATATTAATTTTATTAGATAAGGTTGAAAGTTCTAAATTAAGATTTGATAATGTTTGATTTGATAAATTTTGAACTCTAAAAGATAGATTAGCAATTTCTCCTGGATTTAAAACTCCATTTGAATCACCCTCAATCTCTATTATATCTATAGTATTTTCTTGAATAGCAAGTTCAGAAACATTTGTAATTATTTCAACTGAAGTTTCAACAGGTATGCAGTTTTGACATCTTGATGTTACAAATACTGAACCACTATTATAATCTTCTATAACAAAATCTGCTATCCCTTCATCATTAGATAAAGATGTTATCTGTAAATCAGGAGTACTCAATCCTGGTTTATATAATGTTACTATCACATCTGATTGAGGCACTCCAAAATCATTTAATATTTCAACCTGAAAATTACTTGAACCATTACTGATTGTTTCATTATGATTAACTACTAGTTGTTTAGATGATGATGTCCATAATTGAGTTGAGGGGTCTCCCATTAAGCTATTCCATGTAGAAAATAAATATACATTATCATTTGGATTTTGTGGATAAATTTCATTTAAAGCTAGTCTTCCATAATTTAGAGCTTCTCCTGCAGTCTTAGCATCATACAAAAATATCCCATCATACATTCCCATTGTTACAATATTGTTAAAGGCCGTGTGAGTATATGGCTGAGCTGTACCAATTGCTGCAATCGCTCCTTTTGGACTTGCAACCGAACCAGCTCTAAATAACGATTCTACAATACATGAATTATTAGATTCAAAGGATCCCGTATCACAGGTTAAAGTTGTTAAAAAAGGTAATTTAAATCCATTACTTAATGCATTGACATCTGACTGTGTAAAATTACTAAAACCATAGAATCCTCTATAATTTAAATAAGAAACTCCATCATTAATTTGATCTCTCATAAAAGAATCAAAACCACTCCCACTATATTGTGTTCTAACATCAGTAATTCCACCATGTATATCAAATAAAGTATTTATATATTCATTAGTAATTACAGTCGATATCCCTGAGTCATAGGGATCACCTACTAGCGCCGCTGTACTCATCCAATCTGTATCATTAGAATAGTTTTTCTCATAACCAATAATTTTAGTTACTACTGTTAACAGCTCTCCATTATTACTAACAGACATTCTTCCAATTACAATATCTGATAATAAATCATTACCTTCTAATAAAGTATAAGGATAATCACCTTCACCACTGGCAGAATCACCCCACCATCCTCCTCCTCCCCCAGATGCAATATATGTATTTACATCTATACTTCCATTTGCATCTCCAACTAAACAAACAAATTCTGGAGGATTATTTGCATTATAATACAAATTTGAAATATAATTTTTTATTGATGTTGTAGAATTGCCTATATCATCAACTGATACAACTTCTACTTCAAAGCCTTGTTGTCTTCTCCATTCAACTAGAGGTTTAAAGAATGTATTGTAATCAGTTGTAGCTACATTCCCACCACAAATATATAAAATTGATGGATTTTGTAAAGTTCTAGGATCTGTATAATCATTATCATTAATTATCATATTTTTATACATATTTTCAAATACTCTTGAGCCTTTACTTATATTATTTGAAATTCTTAATTCATCTATCTCAGAAATAATAATGCTAACATTTCTATAAACTTTTAATTCTTTTGTTTGTGGGTTATACTCAAATGGAACAAATGAAATACTTAGCATTTCATAGCCTCTTAATGATTGAATCGTATACTCTAAATTTTTATCGGGGTATGATGTATTTGAAGAATATAATTCACTATTTTTAATAATTTGATTATTAATATTACACTTTTGAGCTGGATATAAACTAATATCTGTATAGGTATCATATTCTAAAACATCATATTCAACACTATAACTTTTATTATTCTCTATTGCATAATTAAAACTAAACTGAGGTAAATCAGGCTCACCATATCTATCAATGCTACCATCTGAAGTAGTTAATATTTCTTTATAATCACCTTTCTCCTCTATAGAGTATTCTCCAATATTAAAAGAAATACTAGTACTTGTTAAAGTGGGATTGTCATTAATTAGAAAATTATTACATAAAATAAAATTAATAAATAAAATTACAATTACTGTTTTGAGCCTCAAATTTTCTCCCTTTAAACTTTAAATAAAGTTATAAAATTATACCATAATTGAATAAAAAGTATATTATTACAACATGTAACTAAAATTATTATGTAAATTTCTATTTATATGAACAATAAAAT
>Ga0208408_1001304_pt1 | contig 14386 bp, 16 predicted proteins | sample ETNtaG_4_FD_185776 | JGI IMG/M metagenome (GOLD analysis project Ga0208408, IMG submission 185776) | Marine microbial and viral communities from oxygen minimum zone, Eastern Pacific Ocean - ETNP201406SV67 (SPAdes) (version 2) | ecosystem: Environmental > Aquatic > Marine > Oceanic ... | reverse complement strand
GGCAAAAAAGAATGGCGCGGCGGGGCCGCGAGGAAATATTCGAGGGCAAACCCTCGTAGTGCCCGGGGAAGACCTAGGCGATTCAGAAGATTTTGAGGCGGGGCATGGTGTAATGGCCATCTCCGGGCGCCTCAAGGCAGTAAAGCAAGGAAGACTAAGGGAAAAGGGGGGGTCAATCTCGGTTGACCCTACTCACACTAGATACATCCCCAGGCCAGGAGATTTGGTGATTGGATATATCGAGGGTTGCACTAACAACCTCTGGTTCATTGAATTGGGAGCACCGTTTAACGCAATTCTACCAATGAGCCTCGGCCCCGGAAAGGTTGACTTCGGCGGGACCAGGTCAGTAATGGACATCGGAGATGCGGTCCTTTGCAGAATACAAGAAGTAGAGGAGACTCACTCAAGCGTAGTCACGATGAAAGGAATGGGTCTACGTAAGATCAGGTCAGGGGTAATCGAAGAGATTGACCCTCACCTTCTAGGCAGACTAATCGGAAAGGGCGGAGAGTCATTAAGAAGGCTGAAAGCAGAAACAGAGTGCCGAATAGTCGTGGCAGACAACGGCCGGATGTGGATTGACGGCGAACTGGCCGGGATTCTCGATGTACGAAACAATCTTTCAGTAATTTCTCAGAGAAACAACGTGGGTGAGAACTGATGGGGGGTTACGGAGACGTGCAAATGATCGATGAGAACGGCCTACGCATGGATGGGCGCTCACCGGGTGACATCAGGGACATCACAATCGAGACTGGAGTCATTCCGGTGGCAGACGGGTCTTGCAGGATGACTTGGGGCACAAACGAGGCGATTGTAGCTGTTTATGGCCCTATGGAAGCACATCCTCGAAAGATTCAGAGGCAGGACAGGGCAGTTCTGGATGTAGCATACAACATGGCGCCATTCTCTACTACCGACAGGATGCGTCCGGGATTCAATCGTCGAAGCAGAGAGATTAGCAAGGTTACAAAGGATGCCCTTGAAAGCGTAGTTCTTCTAGAACTATATCCCCGTTCGAAGATTCGGGTAACTATTGAGATCGTATCAGCAGAGGCCGGAACTCGATGCGTCGGACTCACCGCCGCTTCGGTGGCCTTGGCAGATGCAGGAATTCCAATGACTGATTTGGTTGTTAGTGTTGCTAGCGGCAAGATCAATGACGTAGTAGTTTGTGACTTGAACAAAGAAGAAGACAACTACGGAGAAGCAGATTTGCCCATGGGGATAATGCCAAATTCAGGAGAACTTGTCTTCTTGCAGATGGACGGGAACCTCTCTCAGGAAGAATTCAAGCAAGCGTGGCAGTATAACATGGACGCCGCCCAAGTTGTCCATGAGATGATGGTCGAGGCACTGAAAGGAGGCGGTTCACAATGAGCATCCCAATAGTTCCGAAACTGCTTCGAGCTCATCTTTCCGAACTCGCTGTAAATGATGCCCGGATAGATGGAAGATCACAGTGGGAAGGAAGAAATCTAGAGATTGAGCATTCTGTTTTGCCTAGGGCCGAGGGGTCAGCCAGAGTGAGAATGGGGGACACAATAGTTCTAGCCGGAGTAAAGTTCCAGATTATGCAGCCTTATCCGGACCGACCAAATCAAGGTGGTTTGATGTGTTCCGCCGACGTTCGCCCCATTGCAGGACGCAATTGGGAAGCCGGTCCCCCCAGTCCCGAGGCAATCGAGCTCGGCAGGGTGGTAGATAGAGGAATTAGAGAATCCGGTTGTATCGATGTCGACTCTCTTTGCATTATCCCAGGTGAGAAGGCATGGCAGGTAATCCTAGACCTCTTCGCAGTATCTGATGATGGAAATCTATTCGACGCCTTCGCTCTAGCTGGGATAGCCGCTCTCAGGAAAGCCACTGTTCCTGCAGAGCGCTTTGAGGTTGGCGAAGATTACGCTCTACCAGTTTCAAAGACTCCAATAATGTGCTCATACCACAAGGTCGGCGGGCGTTTCGTCTACGATGCCTGTTACAGAGAGGAACTAGGGGGGGATGAGAGAATCCACATCACCCTTGGCGACGACGATAACGTCCACTCGCTTCAGAAGGGTCTAAAGGGAATTTTCTCAACGGAGGAATTCGAAGAAATCATGGCTAATTCACGAGAAAGGACCAAGGAACTAAGAAAAATAGTAGATTCGATGTAGGTGCAAAAATGGCTAAGAGAACACAGAAGGCAGGGGCAACAGCAAGATTTGGTGCTAGGTACGGCGTAAGCGTAAGGCGAAGAGCCGGGTCTGCACTTTCTAAGAAATCAAGGAAATACACTTGCCCAAGTTGTCACTACCCGAAGGTTAGGAGAAAGGCAGCAGGAATATGGGAATGTAGGAAGTGTGACCACACATTCTCTGGTGGTGTCTGGGAACCTTACACAAGGGCCAGTGATGCCAATAAGAGGATAGTCAGGAGATCCCTAGAAGGGGCCACCGCAACTGATATGACGGTAATCGCGCAACAGGCGGCACTCGACTTCGAGAGAAAGCTTTCCGAGAGAGATTCAGATGCGGCAACAGAAGAGGAATGACTCGGTTTCTCTGGAGTTGCTTTTGGAGCACATCGATTCCGGTCCACTCTCCTCATCCCTAATTACAGAGGCCGAATTCACTCACGACGGTGACGAGATTTCGGTAACAATTGCGGCAAACTCCTTCAGTGACATCAGGGCAAGATGGAACTCGATAATGAGAGCATTAATTGCTTCCGAGCAATCTCTCGAAGTAACAGATGGGGGTGAATAGAATCAGCGATGAAGTTTCAGCCGAAGAAATACAGTCTATAGCAAGAGAATTGCAGATTCTGCGGAACCAGATTCAAACAATCTCCTCACAGTCTTCAGAGTATGGGATAACCGTCGAAGCCCTATCCAAGCAAGACCCCGCGAGGCCCGTTTTCCGCTCCTTAGGGAACATTCTCCTTGAGGTCAGTGATCGTGTCTCATTGGAATCAGAGTTGAAGGAAGCCCAAGAAGCTCTGAACGAGCACCTTGGCAGACTCGTCGAGAGGGAAGAAAGCATCCGAAAAAAGTACGAAGAAATGGCTGAGAGCTTCGAGAGGGCGTGAACATTGGATGAGCAAAGACACTGCTACCTCCGAAAAAACAACATCCGACTCTCTACTTTTCCAGACATTATTGTCTGAAGGCAATACCGAGAAGGCTTTGATCCTTAGTGAAAAAATCCTGGAGCAATCAAGGAATCTAGGAGATAGGGATTTTGAGTCAGAGGCTTGGATTAGGATGGAAAGAGCCCTCTTGGGGGCAATCCCCCCAGAGAACGTCGGTAACGAGCTACGTTGGTGCGTCGATAGACTTGCTTCCGTTAACCCGGGCACGCCTCTGCACGGCCTTGCTCTGTTGAATCTCGCATCTTGGCATCGAAATTCCAACGAGCGGATGATGGCTCTTGTCGTGCTCGCGGATATTTCCTCCGACGCAGGCCACCCTGTAGATTTGATTGGACTTTCGCGACTTGAGTCAGGGAGGATACTCGCCTCGATCGGTGATCATGAACCTGCAATGAGGCACCTCTGGATGGCAATGAGGAGGCTCTCATCATCTGACATGCCTGCCGAGGCAGTGGTTTGTGCTATGGAATGGCTAGACATGGCATTAGACGACATCGACCCTAATTCACCAACCATGGATGAACGGATAGTCGATGCAAGGCCCAGGGAAACTCCGGGAATGACAACAACTCCATCAAATCCTTCAGACATAAAGGAGTCAGTGGAGATAATTCTCTCAAACGCACTAAAGGACGTCTCAGGAGAGAAGAGAGATGACCTAGGTTTGATATTGGATGCTAGCGAAACCTTGGATGAAACACAATGGAGGGAAGCAATAGAAGAAAGGCGAAGTGAGATTCAAGACCCAAGGCTGATCGATGTGCTCCAATCATGACCTCTGATCTTCTCAATCTCGTCATCACCCCAAGCCGAATTCTCTGGAAGTTGTAGACACCAACCAACTTCCTCTATGGCATCATCGGGCGATTTCCACGATTCCGGGCTAACCGACATATCTACTTGGGCTAAAACTACATGACCTCCATCGATTAAATTTGCCTCAATTGCCTTTGCAGTGCCCAGAACACCAGTTTCTTCGTATAATTCTCGCAAAGCAGCTTCCTCAGGGGCCTCATCTTGATTCACATGACCTCCTGGCAATTCCCAGCCTCTAACTCTATTCTTCACCATAATCCAGCACCCTTCTTCTTCAGAAGAAAACGCCCATACAACAACAAAACCCAAAATTAACCCTCCAAATCTTGCAGTATTTCAGATACCTTCTCTGCTGCACCATCAGCCCCTTCAGCGACCAATCTTCTCGCAAGAAAGAAAGCCTCTGTTGTTTTTCCTTGCGACCTCAGCCTTTCAATCTTTGAGATTTGGTCATGTTCATCTTCCTCAACGATTTCTTCAATATCCGAATATTGATCTGCTTTCGTTAGATTACCCAGCTTATCGAGAAAGGCAGCCCTGTCCGAGATAGAGGGTGCTTTCCAGAGGCCACCCTCGCCGCCCCCAACAATCGACTCCATTCTGGACTTGAACCGCTCTATTGCTGCCGAATCAGGAAAAACACTCTTCGCCTGGTCATAACAAAGCCAGGCTTCGTCGAACTGGCCCCTTCTTTCATACATCATGCCCAATTCTTCCCACGCTTCGTGATTAATTGGCCTCTGTGACAGAAGTATTCTCGTCAATTCAAGAAATATATCTTCGAAACCAGCCCTCCTGACTCTCTCAAGCCTTCTGGAGAATAGGATATTTGCTCTCTGATCTGAAACGTCAAGTCCTTTCAGTCTTTCAGAAAATGAGTCCATTCCGCCGGTTTCCCTGCTGATTTTATCCCACCAATTGTCCGGGTCTAGTGGATCATTGGAAAAGGCCGCATGCAACATTCCTTCACACGAGTCTATGATGTCACGATCTGCCAATTGACCCATTAAATCGGGATCTCTCCCTAGAACTGAAAAGAGATCTGCTAGGACAGCCCTAGCTCCTTCGGAATCACCCATCATTACTTTTATTTTGATCAATATCTTCCAATTCTCCTCATTGGTGAAGTCGTAGAGGACGCTTTGTTTGGCGCTCTGTTCAGCCCATGAGAGGTTTTTGTCGTTACCTTCCACTATTCTTAGGAACTTTTCAGCCTGACTCCTGTATCTGTTTCCCAGACTCCTACGAGGGTGTTGAAGTGCCTCTGATAGAAATCCTTCTTCGCGCATTAGCCCCTCTCTCATAGAACAGACTCGTACGGCGAACGATCAATTCCCGGCTCTATTGTTGCATCCATGCCAATCTTGCTTGTCATGCCATCTGAAGAACGACTTGGGTCCAAACTAGAGCCCTTTTGGCTTGAAAGAATTAGAGTGTCCTTATCTGGCTGCCAACGCGTCATCAAGGCCCATTCTACCCTCGATGAATCAGTTACATCGATGTCATTGTCGACCACAATGACTTGCTTCATTGATTTATGACCATCCAATGCTGCCTTTATTGCCTTCATACCATCGCCACTTTCCTCTGGTATGATCTGTACAACAGATGACAACCAGCCACTGCCCCCATCTGTCAGATATACGTCAGTACAGGTCACAACTTCCGATACTGCTGTTTTGATGGTTGGAGCCCTGGGCATCCCCATCAGAGTCATATGTTCTACTCCAGCCGGAATAAGTGCGTGGAAAATTGGCTCATTCCTGTGGTGAATCTTGTCGTACTCGATAATGGGCTCAAGTCTAATGTCATCAACCGTACCTGTAATATCCACATAAGGCCCTTCTTCTCCTGTGGAAGTTGTTATTCTCGCCTCCATGGCATATTCAGAAACTGCTGGGACAACAACTCCGTTTGAAAGCTCTACAACTTCCAATTGGGAGTCATACAACCTTTCGTGAAGAGCTGCAGCAACTCTCAATTCGTCGAGTGGTTCATCAAATGACATTGCAGCCGCCAGGAGGACCACCGGATCGGGGCCATTGACAACAGCAATGGGGACCTCATCATTTTCCTCCTGAGCAGTATTTACCATTGTTCTCAGATGTCTGGGGACCAGTCTGACACAAGTGGTACTCTCATCTTTGACTAATTGTCTATGGAAGGAAGTGTTCCGTATTCCTCCATATTGTGCTATGATTATGGAAGCTGACTGGTACCTGCCGCCATCTTCTCTATAGTGCCAAGGAATTGGAATCCTCAATAAATCCGATTCAACCATGGTATTCTCCAATACAGGCGAGCTTTCACCTTCTGTAAGAACCGGATCAGAGGGATTTTCCATAGCCCAAGAGAGTATGTCTATCAGCTCTCCGGGTTGTACATCGAATGCTTCGCAAAGCCTCTGACGAGTAAGAATGTTCATCGCGGCCCTGTGTCCCGGAGACTCAATAATATCATTGAATAGGATAGGTTCGTTTCCTGATGTTTCAGACTCCTCTTTCATGTCAAAATTGACACTAACCGGAACGTCACTTACTCGACTTCCATCGACAAGTTCCCTGAATCCCATACTATCTCCCGGAAAACTACGCCGCTTGAATGTTAGGCTTCAAAATTTCCCTACAGTGTAAATCTTCTGGATGTCTCACCCGTCAGTCTCATAAATGGACGGCAGGTCGCCGAGCCGTCATTTTGAGGTGTATGCTTGGGACGAGGCCTTTTCTCCGGTTCGAAGATGAAGTCCGATCGTAAGAGGTACAGGTGGAAGGAGAGGAAATTCCGTAACAGGCAAGCCAAGCGAAAGCACGGCGGTGTTCTGAAGCATGATCCTCTTCGCGGAAGCCCTCAGGCCAAGGGTATTGTGATAGAGAAGGTGGGATTCGAGGCCAAGCAACCCAACTCAGCAATCAGGAAGGCAGTGAAGATTAGCCTGATTAGGACAGGCAACAGACTCACTGCATTCGCCCCTGGAGACGGGGCAATCTCGTTTATCGACGAACACGACGAAGTAATGGTCGAAGGTATCGGCGGAAGTAAAGGACGTTCATATGGGGATCTACCTGGTGTTAGGTACAAGGTGATCAAGGTCAATGGCGTTTCACTAGATGAAATGGTAAGGGGCCGCAAGGAGAAACCGATACGCTGAGGTGATTTCTAATGGATGATTCAGAGGAAATTGACCAGTCTGAGAACTCAGAGGCACCCATTGCAGGAATTGGGACAATGGTATTTGGCAAATGGGATGCTAGTGAGGTAGTTTGCAGCGATCCGGGCATTTCTAGGTATGTCAATCTGAAGATGATTGGGGCGCCTCACACAGGGGGGAGACACGCCAACGCATGGTTTGGCAAGCAGGACCTATCCGTTACTGAGCGTTTCATTAACAACTTGATGAGATCAGGAAAGTACAGTGGAAAGAAGCAATATTGTGCGAAATCTCTAGACGAGGCATTTGATAGAATCAATGCTAAGAGTGGTGAAAACCCACTCCAGACTTTCATCGATGCAATCACAGAGGCAGCTCCTTGCGAAGAGACGACAAGGGTGAGAATAGGGGCAGTAAGCCAGCCAAAGGCAGTCGACTCGTCTCCGAGCAGAAGACTCGACGTCGCACTAAGGAATCTTGCCATTGGCGCTGCATCTGCAACAATGAAGAGCAAGAAATCCCTTACCGAGGGTATAATTTCAGAGATTTCGAAGGCATCAGACGGTGATGTCAATTCCTTCGCAGTTGGTAAGAGGCACGAAGTTGAGAGGATTGCTGCCTCAGCCCGATGATTCCAAATTGCCCCACATTAATCCCATTCCCCGAAACTGCTCAATTGTCTTTATGAACCGTTTTCAGGTCGGAAAAATTACTGGATGAGAATATGGGTCGTAAGGAAGACAACATCAAGCGCGCTACAGAGGTAATGCACATTCGCGAGCGAATTAGGAATCTAGCCATCGCTGCCCACATTGATCATGGAAAGACCACCCTATCGGACAACTTGATCGCCGGGGCAGGAATGATGTCCGAGGAGCTTGCAGGGAAGTCTCGGGTATTGGATTTCGATGACCAAGAAAGCGCTAGGGGTATCACAATCAATGCGGCCAGCGCATCAATGGTCCACGGAGTGAATGGAGAGGATTACCTGATCAATCTGATTGACACCCCTGGTCACGTGGATTTCGGTGGAGATGTAACCAGAGCAATGAGGGCTGTAGATGGGTGCATAATTCTCACCTGTGCCGTAGAGGGGGCAATGCCACAAACCGAGACTGTGGTTCGTCAGGCACTGAAGGAGAAGGTACGCCCCGTCCTTTTCATTAACAAAGTAGACCGACTTATCAACGAGCTACAAGTTACTCCAGAGGACATGATGGCAAGGTTCCAAGAGCAAATTAAGAAGGTCAACAATCTGATTCGGACCTTTGCGCCCGAACAGCACAAGTCGGATTGGCAAGTTGACGTAGCCAAGGGCACAGTTGCCTTCGGCTCGGCATATCACAACTGGGGCATCACCGTCCCATTTATGCAGAAGACTGGGGTGAATTTCACTCAGATTTTCGAGTATTGCAACAACGACCAACAGAAGGAGCTTGCTAAGAAGGCTCCAGTACACGAAGTTTTACTTGATATGGCCGTGGAAAAGCTGCCCTCTCCATTGATTGCTCAGGAATACAGGATTCCTAACATTTGGCAGGGTGATCTTGATTCAGAAGTAGGAAAGACAATGCTCAATTGCGATGCAGATGGCCCTCTCTCACTGATGATAACGAAGATTTGGATGGACCCCCATGCAGGTGAGGTTGCCGTTGGCAGGGTTTACTCAGGCACTATCAAGCAGGGAGAGACCGTATGGGCTAGTGGGGCTGGCAAGGCCGAGCGCGTACAGCAGGTCAGCATGATGGTAGGGGGGGATAGGATCCAGGTTCCCGGAGTATCAGCAGGCAATATTGCTGCATTGACTGGAGTCAGGAGCGCAGCGGCCGGTGTTACCATTACAAGGGAAAAGGATGAGACGCCATTCGAGGCAATCCGACACTACTCAGAACCCGTAGTTACGGTGGCGATAGAGCCGAAATCAATGAAGGATTTACCTAAATTCATCGGTGCATTACGAGGTCTGGCCAAAGCAGATGCGTCCCTTGAAGTAGGGGTAAATCATGAGACAGGCGAGGCGCTACTCTCAGGTATGGGGGAGCTACACCTGGAGATCACCATTTACCGTCTCGAGGAGGAGCAAGGAATCAAGGTCAACCAGAGTAATCCGATTGTCGTCTACAGAGAGTCAATCGGCAGTGACAACAAGGGCAGGGCCTTCGAGGGCAAGTCCCCCAATCGGCACAATAGATTCTACGTGGAGGTAGAGCAACTTCCTGAGAATGTAATAATTGCCTTGAGGGGGGGAGATCTCGGAGACGGCCCAGTTAGAACCAAGGATGCAAAGGAAGTCGGAAATAAATTCGGCGAGCTCGGAATGGACAAGGATCTAATGCGGAAGATATACGCCATTAATGGCACAACTGTCCTAGTAAACGACACAAAGGGCATACAGAACCTCCATGAAACAAGGGAGTTGATTATTGAGGCATTCAACGATGTATGCATGAAGGGACCAATTGCCGACGAACCTCTGACTGGTGTTCTGGTTAGACTAGTGGATGCAAAGTTACACGAGGACGCAATCCACCGAGGTCCGGCCCAGACAATACCGGCAGTAAGGAATTCAATCAAGGGCGCGCTTCTCAGAGCCAATTCAGTGCTCTTCGAACCAATTCAGAAGATTAGAATCGATGCCCCTACAGAGTGGGCCGGGGGTATTACCCGGCAATTAATCACTCGAAGAGGCGTAATTGAAGACATGCCCGTAGAAAACGATGTAACTTGTGTAATTGGAAAGATGCCAGTCGCAGAATCTTTCGGATTCTCTAATGACATTCGAGCTGCAACCCAAGGTAGGGCAGTATGGAATACTGAGAATGCCGGATATGATCAGGTCCCTCCCGAACTCTTTCACAAGATTGTTGGTGAAATTAGACAGAGGAAGGGCCTCAAAGAAGAGATTCCAGGAGAGTCTCAATACACTGACTGATTAACTGATTCTAATCAATTGGAAGTCGGTCAACTCCCTGAGGATATCAACTGCTTGTGAGCTAGGAAGATTGTCCAAGCAATCGTGCGCCAATGAATGGTGATGCATAGCCCTGCTTCTTGCGTACTCTATTGATCCCGAGCCCCCCAATTCTAATACTGCCTTGGATAATGACCCTACATCGGGATCACCCGAACCAAACACTCTTTCGAAATGAGGTAAATCAACTCCAGTTTGCTTTGCATGAATGGCAATCAGTGTCATCTTTCCCTGAACTATGTCAGATCCTGCGGGCTTCCCTAGAGTCTCCGTGTCTCCAGTGATGTCGATTAGGTCGTCCATCAATTGGAAGCATAATCCTAGATTTAAGCCCCATTCTGCCATGTTTTCTACAGTCTCTTCATCTGCATTGGCTAGTATTGCTCCTGTTCTGGCACAGGTCTCGAACATAGCACTCGTCTTTCCTGCGATCATTTCTATGTAGTCTTGTTCGGAGACCTCGTCACGACTCTCAAATTCAATATCCTCTTGCTGGCCCTCTGCAACCTTTCTAACCATCTCGCCAATCGACCGAATAAGATGGCTGAGCTGATTGTCTGGTATTTCTTCTGACTCTGCCAGTATTTCGAATCCAACAGCCAACATTGCATCTCCAGCGTTTATTGCCGTGGCATCGTCGTATTCGACATGGACAGCATCAAGCCCCCTCCTGATTGGATCCTGGTCAATAATGTCATCATGAATTAAGGTAAAGTTATGGATAATTTCTATCGATGCACCTAGTGTATAGTGGCCATCATTTGCACCTCCTACAGCCTCTCCTACGAGTCTCGGCAAAATCGCCCTAAGCCTCTTCCCACCTCCTTTGAACAGGTGAGTCATCGCTCCATGGAGGTTTTTCTGCTCCATCTTTCCTAGACTCTCCATTATCTCTCCCTCTACTCTGACTCGATGGTCAGACAGAGCATCTAGCAGCTTCTGCCCGGGCTTAACTGATTGTCCATCCATGTTTACTTCTCCACAGTAGATTATATCCTCATTTATCGAACTTGCCATGGCATATGGATCGCAGTCGTTGGGAATAGCAAATTTCTCCCAGATCAATCTGAACCAAGGAGCAATGACTTCATCCTCCCAGATTCCATCACCATCCATCATTCTGCTAATTTCTAATGAAGGCATCCAGAGAACATCTGAGATTTCATTTTCATTATGGTTGACTTCAGTATCGGCATGAACTACCATGATGTGATCTATTTCCCTCTCAATCCAATCATTATCCCACCTGCAAGAATATTCCATTCTCCCGATGTGGTGGAAAGACCAAGTTTCAGTAATCTCCACTGGAATTCCGAGTTCTTGCTCTAGTTTTCTCCTAGCTGCATTCTTAACTCCATTCGACCCCTCATTTTCTGACTCTATATCCAGAGGGTGACTACAGCAGCTGTTAGCCCATATCGCTGGGAATGTAATCTTCTCAGAAGATCTTTTCTGAACCAAAAGACGCCCCAGTGAATCAAAAATTAGTACACTGAAGGCACGATGCCTAATTCCACCATCCTTATGACAGTCAAGTTTTGTCTCAGCACCGATGACATTATCATCACTATCTACAACTAGACACATCTCACCCATCATCTCTGCCTGAATCGAATCATGGTCTTCAACCTCATCGATTTCATCGGCCATTAAACTACATGGGACAGAGTGGTGTATATGAAGACTCAACCGCTCAGAATCTTAGTCCCTATTGTTTCTCCAGAAATCAATAATTCAAGAACCCTGTCTGGTTTTCTACCATCGATTATCCATACTTCGTCGACGAACTTAGCAATCTCAAGAGACCTTTCAATTTTCAATCCAATCCCTCCAGTGACGTCGATATCGGCATCATGCTCCCCCTTTATTTTCGTATCGGGGCGCAAGTGCGTAATCAATTCTGAATCCTTTTCACCGGGAGGTCCACTCAAAACGCCCTCAGAATCACCAATGAGAAAAATGCTGTGCGTGACTCCTAATTCAGTTGACAAACGTAGCATCAAATCATCTCCTGACAATATCCCAAACTCGGACTCATCATCAGTATCAACAACATCACCGAATGTTACCGGTATTGGTTCTCTAGCCCCTCTTTCGAAGGTTGAAATTTCACCCGAGAATCGGGCTCCGGTTCCCTTGGCCCAGTCCGATGGTGGGTGGCAACTGCATTCCAACCCCCTTTCTGAGATTTTTCCCATGATCAGTTTATTCAACTCCCTCATGTCTGAACGAATTTCTCTAACTGCTTCCCACTGGTCCTTCTCTTCGTGAATATTCAATCCTTCTGCAATTCCCCATTTCTTTGCGAGGAGATGTCCAAACGAGCCAGCACCATGAACCAGAACAATTGAAGCTCCAAGTTCTGAAACAGAACACAGCGTATCTACCACCACTTCCACTGCTTTATGATTGAATTCCTTCATCTTATCCTTTTCAGTTATTAGGCCCCCGCCCAATTTTATTGCCACTCTGATTGCCATATGCGACCCAAGGTCCAGAGTCACGTATTCTAACATTATTGAAATCACGGCATACAGTTTAACGCATAGTGCTCATTGGAAATAATGTGATTGACACATCCGAACTTGAAAGGTATCAGAGGTGGCTCCAGTCTGAGCTAGCAATCGCCACTTCAATTGAGGACAAAACTGATAGGGACCGTAGGCTACTCCAGATTGAGATTGCTATTTCTGAGGTTGTTCGTTATCGAGAGGTTCTAAGTAGCCTGGAAAGCACTACTTCTTCACCATTCGTAGAAAGGGAGTCGACTGTCAAGGAACAGAGCAATACTGACGTAAAACCAGTGACGAAAACCGGAGAGTGCCACTCTTGCGGAGCGGAAAAAATCAGTGACTTGAAGTTCTGTCCAGTTTGTGGTGAGTTCTGATCACTCTTCTTCCAACCACGTCTCTCTCAGTAACGAGAGCTCTGGATCATCTTCGTCCACTATGGACAAGAACTCCCCAGCTACGCTTTCAGTGAGGAAAACAGTCACACCCGCGTGCCAGATTGTTTCTCCAGAAGCTACCATTCTTGCCGTATCAACTTCAATAATTGCAGGGTCATTGTGGTGGACCCTCCCCGCCTCTGCAGCATATCTGATTGAGGCTGAGAGATGAACGTGGGAGCGATCACCAGGGCTTATGCCTACTTCAACGAGATTCTCGGCCTCGGCAGGGTCGGATGGGTAGTAAAGCGAATCTGGGATATCATTGGATGGGAGATCCAACTCAATTTCTACAGTGTGCCCGTAAGTAGCCCGCATCATATTCCCGCGGACTTCATACCTCCCCTTGGTATCAGTTTCAGATATTGCCCTAAGATGATGCGGCCTTAGCCAATGTTGGGGCCTCCGCCCCCCATCTTTGAACTTCCTAACAATATCTCTTACGTCTATCCAACCGTTGATGTCCATTTCCAAGTCAAACTTCTCCGGCGCGTGCCTAAGTACAAGTGCCAACTTTCTTGCCATGCCATCTCTTTCTCTAGTACTCAAGATGAACTTGCCCTCAGAGTTGCATGCAGGACAAAGATCGTCATCGGAAAAATATCCGTGCATCGAGCATTCCCTAATCATGTGTGTACCTCGATGTGGATTATTCAAGAACCCCACGGTCATTAGATGAATCACATTCCCGGGAACCGTTATGGGCCAGCCTCCCGAGGAGGGCTTGTGCGGTCGGTAATTGTCGATTGGCGGAGGTCCCCGTTTACCAAGGCACACAAGGGTGCTCTTTCAGGTACAAGGCCAGATGACTTCGCAGGACAGGTAATTCATGCACTCATGCGCAATTCCACAATTGAAACAAATGAAATCGACGACATTATCGTAGGCTGTGCTTATCCCGAGGGGGAACAGGGCTACAACATCGGCCGTCTAATGTCATTCCTAGGGGGTTTTCCCCCAGAAGTACCGGGTTCAACAATCAACAGACTATGCGGATCCTCAATGCAGGCAATACTTGCTGCATCGGCACAGATCTCCGTGGGTTGGGGGGATTGCTTCTTGTGCGGAGGAATTGAGTCAATGTCCAGGGTTAAAAGAAGGGGATTTAATTGGAGTCCTAACCCCACTTTGGAGAAAGAAATGCCTCAGGCTTACATTAACATGGGTATTACTGCGGAAAATGTTGCAGAACTACACGGAATATCCAGAGAAGAACAGGAAGAGTTCGCACTCAATTCCCATTTGAAAGCCGTAAAGGCGAATTCAGAGAAGAACTTCTCTAATGAGTTAGTTTCCATAAACTCCGATGGCAGTGAAATCTCACAAGACGATTGTATAAGGCCAGAATCCACCCTTGACTCAATGTCTA
>Ga0208408_1001300_pt1 | contig 14419 bp, 5 predicted proteins | sample ETNtaG_4_FD_185776 | JGI IMG/M metagenome (GOLD analysis project Ga0208408, IMG submission 185776) | Marine microbial and viral communities from oxygen minimum zone, Eastern Pacific Ocean - ETNP201406SV67 (SPAdes) (version 2) | ecosystem: Environmental > Aquatic > Marine > Oceanic ... | reverse complement strand
CACCTTCATTGAAATCATAAGAATCATCTGCATCCAAATCCCAAAACAAATTTCCGCCCAATGTCACCAAGTGTTCAACAGTGAAATTTACAGAAATATTCTGAGCACTGTTAACGTAGGCTAATTGCTGATCCTCCAAAACCCATCTATCCATTGATTCTGTGAAATTCAAGGAAATAATCCACTCATCAGGATAAACATAAGCAACCGAAACCCCATTACCATCTGTCAATGGAAGAGTGATTTCCCCTAGTCCGTTGGCACTCGTTGCTATTGGTGAGAAGCCTATCAAATCTTCACCGGTATCAATACCAGTAAGATGAATTGAAATTTCTGCAGATTGAAGTGTTCTCCAAACTAAATCTGTACGAGTAGAGTTCAAATCTACTGACAATCTAGTGCGGTATTCCTCATAATAACTATCGCCGTAAAGTGCTCTTTCAATAGTTACTAACCACTCCCCTTCTGGAATGTAATCAATGAGAGTTCCGTTTTCATCTGCAGTAACGCTGAAGCCCATTTCTGAATTAATGTCCTTAAAGTTAACAGTGGCATTTGCAATAGCAACACCTGTTTGATTTGTAATATTTGACTCGATTCTCCACAGGGGCATTAAAGCGACCTCTATGTACTCAGTAGTCATATTATCCAGACCAAGTTCTAGAACAATTTCGGTGTTCATGAGGTTTGTATCGAAGTCAGAACCATTAACAATATCTTGAGGGTCAATTGCAAAATTGTAAACACCCGGTTCAAGTGATACCAATATACTACCATTGGTCATTTGTTCAGCTGTGACATTCAATTGCTCACCTATACCTCCCGGTGAAATTGGAACTAAAGCAAAGTCAATTTCTACCAATGTACCATTGCTTACGTTGCCATCGGACAAATGGTCCAAGAATGCTGTAATTTCAACAGTTATATTGTCGGGCTGGGAAATTAGTTCAAAGCGCTGCATTAGGGCAGCATTTTCATTGGATACCAAAATATCAACTGGAGTCACATTGAGGCGCTCATCATCGACATCAAATGTCCAATTACCAAATTGTAATTTTGGTGTAAAGCGTCCAGTTTCAACATCTACATCGTGATACCAATGAACATTCCTGTCGTTGTCATAAGCATGAACCTTTACAGGTTGGTAACCAGGAATATATGGAGAATACAGTGTATTATTGTTGAAAAGGAATAGAGTACCATCTATTGGCAGCCCTTCCTCAATGAATAGAATCACAGGAGAAATTTCATCAGTGACAACAAAATTAGTACCATTGGACATTTGATTTGCAAGAGATTGTGTAGTCATATTTACTGCAACACCTTCTGGCAAAAATACTGAGAAATTGCCCGCCATATCACCCAATCCTGTTTGTACAGAAGTGGATATTCCACCCCACTGGAAATTTACTTCAATATTTGGCACTCCTTCTTGAGGTGTTTCTTCCTTACCAGTATGTACGAAAATTTGACCGGTCACGTTAATACTCCTTCTGAGAATCCAATTAACATTGTTCAAATCTTCTGTAATCTCAAACTCTTCCCACAACAACATCCCACTATCCGCAGAAGCATTTGCTACCCATTCACCTTCAGGAAGTTCAATCTTGAAAGTACCAGATTCATTATCGTAACGAGCAGCGATGTATTCACCATCAGATAACACTTCACTATGGAAATATACATCAATATCAGTTACCGGTTCTACAGTACCTCCACCTATTTCTTGCATCAGTGAGAATTCTAAATCATAGTGCATTGGAACAGAAGTGGTACTAATTAGAGTGAAATTTGTTGGATCAATAGTTGCAGTAATTTTCGCTCTACCATCACAGAAGTTTGTCGTAGCCGGCAATGACCAAGGCACACACTCATAGAAACCATCCCCATCAGAATCCATACTCAAATGATAAGAACCATCTGGTAGGGGGCCGTAATCAAATGAGCCATTCTCATCAGTATAGAGAATACAGGGAGCAAAAAGGACCTCTGTGCATGGCATCGTCGCCTCCTCATCAATACTTAATTCAATCAATTCTAGCGATGTATTTGCAATTGGGTCACTATTGAACCATGTCAAATTACCTTCTATCCATGAAGCGGGTAATTTCAATTCAACATCACTTGTAGGCGTTGATTCTACCTCTAGAGGTGTACTCAATCTAGTAATATTTCCATTTGGTAATATCACATAGACACGGTATGAACCTGGTAATGCATCAACTAAATGGAAACTACCTGGTTGCACCATGTCGCCACTGAAAATTCCTGCACCACTAAAAGTACCAGAACCATTGATTGTACCATAGGTATCTAATGATTCATCAGATGTATCAACTACGAATAACCCATTACCTACTAAGGTCTCCCTGTACAGGTAAGCAGTATAATCTACTGTACCATTTGCAGTAACTTTACCAATACCTTCGAAAGTCCCATCGAAAAGATAGGCCGGTGGATTAGAATTTGCTATTGAACACATCTCAGTGCCATCTGGTAGTGAATTATTCACACCACAAGCAGATACTGTTTCACTGCTAGTAATAGTGCCAACAAATTTACCAATCCCTACAAACAAACCTTCGCCATTAAATGAGTGGTTGTTAGCGATTTGACGCGTGTAGTTGCCAGTGAAATCAGAAACTAGTACCTCATCACCTTGGCTCATCATCAATCCATCTCCGACAAATGTAACTTCACCTTCACCCCTGAATACACGTGGATATTCTTCGTCACTAACTACTGTGCCGTTGGTAGTCCAAATGTGAGGGAGTTCAGCCTCTGTCCAAATATCAGTAAATATCAACTCGTGGGAACTTAGTGGTTCACCGTTAAAGGATGAGTGACCCTCCCAAGTGACAACTCCTGTAGCACTAGAGGCTTCAATCACAAGAGATTTGGAAATTACTGCTCCACCGTTTGTATCCGCCTGTGAACCAGTGACATTGAACTGAATCTCCCCTAGCAGTTTACCACCACTAACGTTGCTTAGAATAGCTGATACTGGGTTGACTTCTCTAGCAGCCTCTTCAGAGCCCTGACCAAGGACATCGGCAAACCATCCTTGCCATTTTTGGAAATCCTGTTTTGATGAAATAATATCATCGCGGTCTAATTGACGCAATACATCTGGATCATCATCAGCGAATCCTGTGAAAGCAGTAACTCGAATGTGGCCAGCGGGTACACGGAATTCGAAGTGCCCGGTTTCATCAGCATCAACTGTTCCTATTGGAATCCAATATTCGCGGGGGTCCTCATCGAAAATATCTTCTCCACTAAAGGCATCCCTTTCAATCAAGAGGCGCGCCTTTGGTACGTGTCCGAAGTCACCTAATTGGACATCCCCAGTCAAAGTTGCTCCACTGTAGTACTTTAGAATCTTGACACCAGTATTGGCATCATACCAAGGTGTTGTAGTTGTCGCATCGGGATCGTACCAATTAGCAATTACAAAATTAGGCATCATTGCACCAGGTAATGGGAATGCATATTGTAAACTACTGTTGACAGTACCTCGTAAATCGAAATGCTGACCTGGTTGTGCAACCGGGTCATCTGGTAGACCAAGATGTGAACTACCGTATCCAACATACGCTCTAGCCACCATTGTGTCAAAGAATTCAGATTCCTGATCTATCCTTACATCAACTGCTTGAATCATATCCCCAGCATCTTGATTCTGGCTTGCTAAGACGTCCGCTTTATACTGCTCTTCATACTCTTCTTGGGTCATATCGACGCGGAAGCCAGATTCGCCCCTTTGAGTCACATACCATGTAGACATATATGTTTCAGGATCCAATCCTGACAATGTAGTCGGCGCATAGAAAATACCAGTAGGATTACCTCCACTCTGCGAGTAAGATCCACCTGTAGGATAAAGTCGATTATCTACTGCGAAATAACGAATGTCATGATTGCGATTAATCATGTCGCCTGGACTACCTTCGGAATTTGAAACAGTATAAGTCACATCATTAGTCAATTGGTGATATAATTCCACCAATTCATCCATGCTCAAGGTTGTTGACAAGAATGCACGGCCAAGAGCTAGTCTTGCATTTTGTCTGTGGATAGATGTTGACACATCATCAAAATCATTGACAATATCACTTGTGTACCAGTAATTACCAATTACTTGATGGGAAAACTCCACAACAACATCATCGTTTCTATCCTTAGACTGATTAAATTGTAGCATTGCATCAAATTCATTATCGAAATCAGTACCTACTTGCTCCTCACTTTCATAGACGCGGTAAATCTTGGTTAATGTTGGCGCACCATATTGGCCCAACTCATAACCTTCTGCAAATGAAATATCACCCGCATTTCTAGTTACTCTGAATGAACGTGCCTCTAGTTCTTCAACTCCATTTTCACCACCTAAAGTATTGAGGAGATGGAACTCTTCAATTTGGGAAGAGGTGAAATGTTTCTCCAGTGAGCGCTCAAAGTCTCTTGTGAACTCACCATCGTTGTAACGCAAATCTCCTTCTGCAAGAGTCATGGTATAGAGTGATAGTAAATCTTGGTCACTCTGTGCCAACAACATATTTCCTGCCGCGGGAATTCCAGACTGGAAGTTATCTGCAACGGTTGGATGTTTGCCTTGAGCTAGAGCTTGGAAACCATAATCCCACCATGAGACAAATGCTGGCTTTTGAGCAAATGGCACATCAGCGTCCTGCTCCTCGAGCCACTGATATCCATCATTCCAATACTGCCCATTGAAACCTGGGCCAAATGCACCCATGTACCAACAACTCGACTCCTTTGACATTCCACGACAACTGCTAGGAGGGTTGTAAGGAGTAGAATCAACAATTGACAAACCGAATAATGGATCTTCTGCTCTGAAAATACTCGGAGTTATATTGTATATGCTTGAATCAATATCCTTTGCTTTAGAATTGCCAGAAGGTATTCCTGAATCAAGACCGTAGGTGGCGTGTTGAGCCGCAACCAACATGAAAATCATTAGAACTGCAATGACGCCAGGATACTTCCTAGCAGTCTTAGTTGTTGAACTAAAACGAGCTTTTGGAGTTCCAATTCCAAATCTGCGCCATGATTTTGCAAATTCAGTACCACCTACCCATTTCCAAGCCATGACAAGAGCCCAAGCGCCCATTACAGCAACTGGAGGTGTAGCATTGAATACGAATCTCCCTGCTCTCCATGCCATTAGAACAGCAACAAGAATCCAAATTGCGAGGACAAGGCGGCTACCCTCTTGACTACGAAGTCCTTGCCAAAAGGCCATGACCCCAGCACCAAGAGCAGCCAAAGCAACAATTGGTCCGAAAGATGCAAACAGCATTGCTCGACTAGGTGCCTGTGCTTCAGCAATAGTGCCGAAAACCTTGTTCTTTGAGAAGTAATATCCACCAGTTGTAAGAACATCCCAGCCATTGTATATGCTCAAATATTGTAGCGCGTATAGTGCTCCAAGAATGACGCCTGCAATGGCGCCACCGCTTACCAAAACCATTAGCCAAGGCTTATCCCGGAATGAAATGGCTACCCAGCCAGATGCAAAAGTGAAACCAACAATGTAAAACATTGGCTGGAAACCACTAGCGTCCCAAATCAATCCCAATTGCATATGGGCATAGAATGGTAGTGGTAGTAAGAATGTTACAAACATCATCGTCAAAGCTGTAACATAGATTGCCATGCTATCGCGTCGGCGGAATAAATTCAAAACAATCTGAACAAAGAATGCAAGGAATATAATTCCAAGACCATAGACGAATCCTTTCCAACCTAGAGCAACAGTAGAAAATGCGATGCCTGAAAGCATTGCATTGGCAATTGCAGATGGCCTCTTCTCAAAAGTAACCTTGATTCCCTTCAATAGGTAGGAGGGCCACCAACTTGCATCATCTACCAGTTTTTCATTGCCAGCATCCTGTACGGCTCTTAGCCAGAAATAAAATCCAAGCGATAGGAAGAGAATTGCAAACGCGTCGTGGTCAGCCAAAGCAAAGGTACTGTGTCCAACGTGACCTGGCATCAAAGCAATTAGCCAAGCAGCAACTGCTGCTGTAGGCTTGCCAAAGAAACGGTTACCAATTCCAGAAAGTGGTAGAACACACAGTGCACCATAGATTGCTGGAAGAGCTGCTACTGACCACCACACTGCTTGATTTGCCGGGATATCCAATAAAGGAGCCAGTAGCATACCACCAAGAGCAAGGCTCCAGGAGAATAGTGGCGGACGAGGATTAATTGCTCCAAGTGGATAAGATCTATCCATATCGATGAGGAAATGGTTGTGTTCTGCAATAATGTACTCTACAGTTCGGAACATGTACCAAGGGTCAGAACCACCAGTAAGGTCCCACTCATGAGTGCCACTGGAGTTCATGAAAGGAAGAACATTCCAAACAACACGGACCAGAAGACCAACTGCTAGAGCCAGCCCAATTGTAATCCCATACCAATGTTCAGACCAGAACTCCTTGGCCATTCCAGGAGTTCTACGGGGAGACGTATCTCCCAATTTACCCTTCACACTCATCATAATTGCCAACACATTCAGCCAGAAGAATAAGAAGAACCAGACGAAAAGCCCGTTTGTACCACTGAAATATGAGTGCCAGTCTTGTGTACCATCCATAATTATGCCCTTCTCAGTGAATGAGCCAACTGAATAGATAATCCAGTTGATTGTGATAAGAGAACCACGAGTTCTCATATTCTCTGCAAAGCAGTACGCTGCAATAACTGTGAAAACACCTGTGAAAAGGGGCCACCAAATTCCTATACAATCCCCTGCTAACCTCTCTACTTCAGTTGCTTTGAAGAAGGATGCCTCTGAAATAAGGTGAGCGAGTAGCCAACATCCAAATCCTGCAAATAGTGGAATAAATGACTTTGTGTTGAGTATATCAGGTAGATTAGAGAACCAACCTTCTCTACTTGGTTTTGCGAATCTTCCTCTAGAAGCTAGTGCAACAAGAACTCCACTTAGTGTGGCAATCATCCAACCGTTGAAGAACAGGAATGCAGTTGCAGCCCTATGTCCATCCATCACGCCCCAATAATTAGATTCGGTAATTGGTGGGAGCCAATCACCACCCACATACTGCAATCCGTCCCACGTAGGGGCTGCTGCAGTAGCAAACGAGAGTGCTGCATAGAATCCCATTACAGCCCAAATCAGGATAGTTGCCTCTTCGTGACGTTCCACTCTATCAAAAATATGCACGCCAAAGGCCAGTACAAGGAATAAGACACCAAGTAATGTATTACCTAATATCAACTGCGGAATTGCTGCTGCAATGACTAATGGTGCGTAAATTAGCAAAGTGACTTGCGCAGGCTTCACCCCGAGGTTGGAGAAGATAATGCGCGGCACGCTGCCAAACATGGCGCCGATCGTGAGTAGCACGAACGGTAACACTTGTGTCATAATCGCTGTTTCTTTATCATAAGTAACACCAAGTGGATACATTGCCATAGTCATCAACAACAAAATCAATGCTGCTAATGGAGCTCTAGCAAGTCCCCATGCCACATTAAGTGGCCCTGGTGCTTCCGTCTCATTTTCCATTTCTATTACCTCAGTTAAGACAGTCTCCCGACCGTCAGCATCGCCGCCACCTGAACCCTTTTTTTAACCGTTACCGATTAGGCGCACATGTCGCGTGCGCGCCCACGAGGGATAATAGAGCAGTATGACGAATTGATTTTTATCTCCTACAAGGCGCGAAAACCGATATCAGAACGATAGTGTGAACCTTCTAGAATGATGCCATCCATAAGCGAATATGCAAGATTTCGGGCCTCATCTAGACTTTGCCCTATGCCGGTGCAAGCCAACACTCTACCACCACTGGAAACTAGAATATCATCAGCCTCATACTTAGTTCCGGCATGGTGAATGAAGGCACCGCCATGCTCATTTGCAACCATAGCAGTTTCCACCGAAATTGGAAGGCCTTTTCGAGGTGGCCCAGGATAACCTTCTGAAGCTAGGACGACTGTCATGGCGAAGGCCTCAGTGAATGTAGGTTGGTGAGAACTAACTGTTCCTGTTGCAACAGCAAAAAGCAGTTCATACAAGTCACTAGAAATTAGAGGCACCGTGACTTGGGTTTCGGGATCTCCAAATCGGACATTATATTCCACAACATAGGGGTCATTGGATTCATCAATCATCAACCCTACATAGAGGCATCCGCGGTAAGGCGTATCTTGAGTAGAGAGCCAGCCATGCATGGGTTCTACAATTTGCGAGTAAACCTTGTTTCTAACCTCTTCAGTAACTACTGGTGCTGGAGCATATGCACCCATACCCCCAGTATTTGGGCCGGTGTCACCTTCACCAACACGTTTGTGATCTTGACTTGCAGGAAGAGCCACCCACCCACTTTCATCCATCATGATGAGCATACTTGCCTCTTCGCCGCTTAGAAATTCTTCTAGAAGAACGAAACCATCTGAAATAATGCCTTCTGCTAGTGCATCATATGCTTCATCTCTATCAGAAGTAACAACGACTCCTTTTCCACCCGCCAATACATCTCTCTTAACCACCCAAGGAGGATTGAAATCATCTAGAGCAGCATTGATTTGAGATTCTGAATTGATATTATGAATTCCACCAGTAGGGATGCCAAGATTCTGCATAGTTTGTTTTGCATACAACTTGCTCCCTTCCAATTCAGCCCCTTCTGAATGAGGCCCAAAACAGGGGACACCCACTTTCCTGAGATTATCTGCCAAACCATCAACCAAAGGCCCCTCGGGACCTACTACGACAAGGTCGCACCCCAATGATTGAGCTAAGCCAACTAAAGCATCAGTATCAGATGCAGAAAAGGGATGATTGGTTGCTACGTGTGCTGTCCCAGCATTCCCAGGTGCAACATGTACTTCACCTACTGAAGGTGATTTAATCAGGCCCATTGTCAAAGCGTGCTCGCGCCCGCCTCCTCCGACAACGAGCACTGTCGCCTCTTCCATTATGGGCATTCGGGAGGTAGGCGGGAAATAAGGAATACCTATAGTAAATCTGCGAACTAATGCAGAAAATAATCATCAATAAGGCACTGATTTAAGGCCTAATTTGTATCCTAGGACATTGAATGAACGATGAATGATTGGAGTTAGGATGAGAAGAATAACCATACCCAGCCATAGCTCAGAACTTCCAATGACAGAAGGAGCCAAGAATAGTTGTCCGAATAAGAAGGCAAAGATAGCAAATGGTAGAGTATCTAGAAGTGGAGCCTTGCTACTAACTTCCCCTTCACGTTTCAAACCACGGCGCCGCTTGAAGAACGAACCGACTGAATCACCAACCATGCATCCAAATCCAAGTACACACCCTATGATGAATACTGCACTCCATTCACCCCCATACCAATCAAACCAATACCAAGCATCAGTAATGGAACTAGAAGATGTACCGTATGTTCCAAGAGGATCAAGGAAAGGTGCAGATGTGACTGCATTACCGCCAGCAATCGAATGAGTCAACAATCCCAAAAAACCACCACCAATTGTCCCACCAATCAATCCATTCCAAGTCTTACCATCACCAAGTAAGCGGTTGCCGTCAGAATGAATTCTACCACCATCAATTGGTTTGACTGGAATACCAGTCATATCTGGAATCCATTTACCACCAAGCATAGCGGCAGTATTGGACAGATACCCTGGGAGATAGAGCCACAGTACAAGAAGAGGCGCAATGACTGGATTATCCCAAGGTAAAGCATCAGATGCCATGTTACCTCGGTAGTCAAGAGAGTGGTTGAACCTTCGCCCTTAGAAGCGGCGGTTTCATGTTCTAATGCGACTTCGCAGAAGTCATGAATACCCGAATAGTTGTCATCTTGACCACAGCACTGCTTCTTAGTATGGTTGCGCCACTTTCCACGCCATCAATGGCTGCAGAACCTCCTTCTGATGGTAGTTCAGTTACTATTTCAGAAGATACTACTTGGAATCAATCTTCAAACATGGATGGAACTGTCATAGTTTCTGCAGGTGTAAATTTGACCATCACGGGCGACATAACAGTAGAGTCGGGATCAACAATGGATGTACAAGGAAATCTGATAATGAACGGGGGCAGTTTGAATGCTAACAGCCCACCATCAGACCTGCAATTCTGGAGCGCCTACGGCGATTCCTCTACACTATTCGTCCCAGAATCACCAGGGGCTTTTACAATTGAAATATTTTCTGCCCCTGGATATAATCTTTCCAACTACACTGTTGATTGGAATGGAATAGGTGAAGAGAACATGGAAGGTGACAATCACACAATAGTTGGAGGTGTAGCCCCCTTCACAGATGGTGGCACTTTATCATTTGAGGCAATACTAGGGGAATATGGAGAATTGGTCATTGACCGAATAGAAGTACACAGAACTTTCCCACTCCCGGGAGATAATATCTACGAAGTCACTGACTTAGATTATTCTGGATGGCTTCTACGTGGGAGCCCTGGTTTCACACTCAATGTCGCTGAGGGTGGAAGTTTAAGCGCGTCAGGGGCGACAATTACGGGGGCCCAAATTTCAATCAATGGACAAGTTGATACAAGTAGCACAGAGTTTGTGGCTAGCGGCCCACTCTCTATTTCTGGTGCAACATCAAGCATAACAATGAACGGAGGGGGGTTTGACGGTAGTAGTGATGATCACGACATCCTTGCTGATTCAGTCGCAACAATTTCTCTTACTAATGTCAGTGGCACTGGTGGGATTGTAGATTTCTGGGAGCGCCAACTATCTCAACAAGTATTGCAGTTCCCTGGTTCTGGTATCACCTTCACACTCACTGGCGTAGGACCTCAGGAACGCACTTTACAGGGTCTATCAATGGCTGATGGGACCTTTGTCGTACCAGCAAATTATCAGCAAGGTCCACGTGTAATTGAAATTGGATATGCTGATGGCTCAGTCTGGACGGAGCATGCAACCATTAGCAACATCTCATGGTTCACTGCCTGGGGCACATTCTATGATTCAGGAGGAACGTTAGAACATAGTGAAGAGTCAAGTATTACTTTCTCAATTATCCCTCAAATCAGCGTCACCTCTGTTGAGATCACCAAAGAAGCAAACCTAGGAAAGCGAGCAACTGTAGTGGTTACTCTTGCCAATTCAGGTAATGCTGATGCTGGCAATCCCAATGACGATATTGACAGCGTTGCAATAGAATGCTATGATGGAGGAGAAAGAGCTGATATCAGCCCAACATATCCTGCTGCTGATGTAGCTGCAGGAAGTAGTGTAGAGGTTGAACTTCGTTGGGGGCACGCAGAGGGAGGAAATGCTACACTTGTATGCAATCCATTGACGCCATCTCAAGTTGCTATTGACGGCGCTCTAAGTGGAGGACCTACTGAAAGTCAAACAATGATGTGGAAAGAAGCCGCTGAGGCATCTCCTGGTATGAGCCCACTACTGATTAGCCTCCTTGTTGCACTAGTTGTTGGGTTAGGCCTTGTAGCCTACTTCACAGCAATTGTTGGTAAGGAAGAAACTAGAACTATCACCATCAAAAAAGACGATGACGAACTCGATGACTTAGACGACCTATGAATCAGCAATCTTCTGGTGGCTTGTATGGTTCCCCTTCCCCTGGGCCGTCACCATCGGGATCCTCTGTACTACGCCCCTCATTATAATCCCAAAAGAACTCCCATCCTTGACTTGATGTCCCAGTGATATCATCTCCAAAAGGTGAACTATGAATTACTGTAATTTCAACCGAATAACACCCGTCCCCATCATAGAAACTATCTCTAGGGATGAAATATACTGTTTCTGCAAATAAATCTACTATTGATTCATCACCCTGCAAATCCAACCATGACTCCTCTACTTCACCAGAGCCACCTGACCAAGTAGCAGAAGCACCATCAACAGATACTGTTGGGAATGAATAGACTTCTGAGGAATCATAGATTATCTTGGCTTCAACTGTATAATCTGAATCAACATGCATCATTAGATTGGAAGTATTACTCTGCACAGGATCTAATGCACCCATGCCAACCCTAAATTGAACGCCAAGATGGTCTAAATCATTCTTATCATCACAATCACAAATTTGAGTGACACCTGATAATTCACCATCTACTGTGTCAATTGTTCGATCTGATATTTCTCCAGCAATCGGATATGACTCTGAACTAGAACCCTCTAAAGTTACAGATACACTGTACACAATATCACTACCATCAGCAGCTGCACCGCGAGAATTATTACGATAGAAGTCAGAAAATGCGACATCATACCAACTTAACTTTGAATCCACAGGGAATGAACCGGTCCAAACTTCACCTGGACCATAACTGACTGTCATACTCATGTCTCCACTTGGCGAACTCTTGAACATCGGTGTGCCAATGAATACCTGTACCCGAAGATTGTTGCCGTCCTCATCAACTTCTACATCTGAAACAGAAATGCTGTAACCACCGAATGTGAAGCCCATTACTACTTGATAAAGAACGAAAAGAACTAGGAGAGCGCCCATTACTCCTGCCACCCCCATTTTCACCTTACTTGGGTCAAATCCATCAAACGAACTACTGCCGCCAGAAGGTGAACCGCCGTCTGCCGATGCACGGCCAAGTAAGCCGCCATCCACAGAGTTCCCCATTTCTTCCACTACAGCCTCTACGTCATCAACTTCAGACTCTGAGTCCTGATTCTTTGCTTTCTCAAGTAATCCACCAGACATGTTTGCACCTTCTGTGTGAGTAGGTGAACCTCAAGCCGTTATCAACCCGTTGCTTACAAGCACACGTAAGATGCTGTTTTTAGATAACTAAGAAAATGCCAACCAATCATTCAATGAAGCGCATTAACGCACCTTTGATGCACAATTTTTCTTTACAGTCCTGGAACTGAAAGAGGAGTATTGACGGCCTCTTCAATTTCTTCATCCCTGTTTCGGCGAGCCGCGAAAGCAGCACCAAGAGCAATCATAGAAAGTGATGGCAGTAACTCAAAACCAGGCAAGTAAATTCCACGAACATATAGAGTGACCATTTGAGTCTGATAATTAGGGACTCCTTCTGTTCTTACACTGTATTCACTAGTTGCTCTAAACTGCAACTGATGATATTCATCCGTCCATCCTTGAATCTTTGGAGTTCGAATCATCACCCTCATCTTGTCTGGAGGTGCCTGTGGTTCAATCTCTGTACTAATTGTAGGCAAAGTAATCTGGAAGTCCTTTTCTTCAAGGTCATCACGGTTTGAGACTTCTACATTGAATCGATCGTATGCGTTACCATCGTTGTAGACCTTAAACTCAAAGATGTAATCTACCTTTGGACGTAGTTGCTTGAAGGGCTCTTCAGCTTCAACACGGAGACGGCTAAACTGCATGATTGTAGCCATGACAGATGATTGTACTGAAGGACAGGTTGTGCATGGCATCCCACTAGCTGAGGTAACACGTGCAGTGATAGTGATTGAACGGCTACCTTCTGCCATTCTGTTGTCACCACGAACCACAACTTCGAAAGTTGCTGAATCATATGCACCCACTGTGATTAAACCGGGATGTGCAACTGCAAGACCGCCAGCAGTGACGGTGATGGTTACATCCTCAACATATTGAGTAGGATTGGTAGCTGTACAATAGGTGGTTCCAGTTCTTGGCGCACCGGGATGAACCTCGATTGGAATCGCTGCTGGAGAGCAGGAAACGCTCACAGTGGGGTTAGGGGATACACCTTGTGCAGCGACATTGGTTGCCGCAACACCAGCCCACATGCTCAATGCATATACAGCAAGAATGAGAATCATTCTGCGAGTCACTCTTCCGTTCATCGTAGTCACCTATGGTGAACTGTCACCGTCATTATGCTATAAGGATATGGGGGCAAAGGGTGTTTTTGGACTACTCGCCTTTCACAAATCATCAAGGCCTAAATCATCGAATTCTTCATCATCTAATTCAAAATCATCATCAAAATCATCATCAAAATCAAACTCAATACTGCCTCCACTTCTACGAGCCATACCTAATTTCACAGCGACTACGATTGCACCAACAACACCAAGCCCTGCAAGGACAATAGCGGTAGTCACGGCCCAAGCGGGCACATTATCGACAGAGGTAGACAAGAACGACTCCTGCTCAGCAATCGACTGTAACCTGAAATTCTCTTCCACAACCCACGACTCTCCTGCATCTTCAGCCAACTCGCTAGAGACTTGCAACAATACTGTGAAAGTACCATCTAGAATTTCATTTGACGCAGTGATTGTCAAGACTACATCCTTGGTCCCATTCACTTGTAATTTTACTGAACTAACTGAATATTCGAAAGTGAAACCAAACTCCTCTAGGCCACTCTGGTTCTCCATACCCATGCTCAATGTATCCTCATCATTACCTGAATTTTGGACAGTGAAATTTAGTGTAG
>Ga0208408_1001293_pt1 | contig 14451 bp, 13 predicted proteins | sample ETNtaG_4_FD_185776 | JGI IMG/M metagenome (GOLD analysis project Ga0208408, IMG submission 185776) | Marine microbial and viral communities from oxygen minimum zone, Eastern Pacific Ocean - ETNP201406SV67 (SPAdes) (version 2) | ecosystem: Environmental > Aquatic > Marine > Oceanic ... | reverse complement strand
TGGTGAGGAAATAGAGCGCTCTCAAGGCAATCTTTCTCGTACTTGTGTTGGTGGCTTACAAGGGCACCAAAATATTCACAATGCAAGCATGGAAGCTACTTCCGTTGCGGGTTACAATTACACTTGGGACGAGCAACCATTGGGTATGTTTGTTGAAGATATTGGGATGGCAACAGCAGGCGATGGAGATCGCTGGTGGTTGTACTGGGTAGATGGTCAGCACGGCGCGTTGGCAGCAGACTTGCAACCGATGACTAACGCTAGTGTTGTAGAATGGAGATTTCTCTAATCAATTTAATTATTCTGAGATATTCCGTGTGCAAGAATATCATGAGATGTAATAACATGTATTCCTGGCATTAGTAAAGGGTTTCTGTCTTCTAACAATTCTTTGTGCAGAGGGTTATTTATTGGATCCCAATGAAATAGAACAATATCAATTTCTCCAAGTTTATTACTAAATCTGCATAATGGCTCTAACGCATCTATCATTATTGGAGAGCGCTCTATTAATTCTAATTCATTAAGTTTTGATACATCTATTGTTTCACCAGTATTATCGTATTTATGAAGGGCTATTTGAGTTGATAATGTGCTGAGTTTCAAAGTTCCAATACATTGTTTCGATTCAGAGAATATTATTTGACAATCGAAATTTTCTGTTATCATATGTTTAATTGTTTTTTTGAGACAATCACCTTGCTTTGCACCTATAGGCCAATCCTTACTTTCTTTACTAATTAGTGCAAGGCGAGGACCTTCTTCTTCTATCCCATTTTCAATACGCCATTTATGGCTATCACTCAGAACTTCAGCAGCAGTGGCCATTAATGAACTGATTTCTTCTTCTAGAAAATTGATAATTGAAACACAGAAATTCATATCGAAGGATGATGATTTATTGATTTTCTTTTCCTTGCTAATTTTTGGCTTCGACTCTTTTTTGTTAGAATATTTTGCTCCAGAACCAAAAGCAATTGTGTTATTCTCAGTAAAGTGGATTGATTGATCTTTGTCGTTCCATTCATGAATGTAATCTTGAATAATTTTGTTACGGTGTTCTTCAGACACATCACGATATTTCAAAGGGGTGTTATAGGGTCTAGCTGGTATGTCATTGTTCATAGAATAATTTTCAATATCCTCTAGAGCTTCAATCACTCTCTTTAGATTTATTTTTCCACCTTTTGCATCATCATCTCTTTTCATTCCACTTAATGGTCTGATTTCATCCTTTTTTGTATTGGTTCCAACATACATTTGATGCTCATAGAATGTTAAAACCATCATTTTTAACAGTTTATCATCTATTTCTTTATCATCTCGCCATTCCTTTGTACGCTCTTTTACATTCTTTATTGCATCATCTTTATTTTCAAATGGTTCATCAATAAGATGAAGCTTCCCACTTTCTGCGTATATTCCATAGAATATTTCTTTACTATGCTCAGAAGAACTAGTCTCATCTAACCAGACAACTTTATGTCTAGTATCTATGGGATAATGTTTCAAATATGCTTTAGCAATTTCTTCAGTATCAAATCCCAAATCTTTCTTTAATTTCAGATAACTTTCCCTAAGGGTTACTTGACTAGTGCTGTCGTATTTCATAATATCACTTCAAGGACCTACAAACCATTCAGATAGAGGCCATCCTTGGTCATCGACCGCAGTCACCTCAGATAAATCGAGTGTGTCTATTAGATTTAAATCAACCCAATCATTAATTTTCTGCATATTTGGGAACCGGTTAAATGGGTTTATTTGGTATAATTTATTTATTATTGACGTACTTAGAATAGCTTTTCGCATTTCATCTACATCATTGGCACCCACACCAAAACAATCGTGAACCCCCCAAAATTGCAACGGTTCATCATCTTCACTTTGTGTTTTCATGTGTAGAACAATGCTTCGTAAGTGGCATGCATCATAGGAGTGAATGAAACCAGGAGGAATTGCCCTTAGTTCTGCTTTCTTGTCACGTTCATTATTCTGTCTTCTAATTGATATTGTAGGGGGTCTTGACTTATTTCCTATTTTTGCCATAATTCGTGCCGCTTTATCACCATTGATTTCAGTGGCGTGTCGCATTCGATCCAATTCATTTTTTTGCAGGGGCCTCTGTCTATCGGCCTCATCAATTTCAAACTCGAATGCATTTCGAATATTTTCCCATAACACATTTCCTTCTTCATCAATTAAATTAACATTAGATAATTTTTCGCATGAATCTTTTAGTTTATCTATTTGTGTTTGAATAATTTCTTTCTCTTTAGCCTTATTTCTTAGGTAATCTGACCTTGTTATTGGATCCCCATCGGAGCGCTTTAATGAAACAAGTGTAACTTTAGATCCATCTGGTAGCGTCCAATTTGCGTACATTTGTCTATGTGATTGTTGAGTATCATCATCACTTTTTTCATCATCTTCTTTCAAACATCCAATAAGCCATTCTTTGTTAGCAGTTGTTGGTCGATTGAGACTCCCTAACTCCTTTTTTAATTGTGGGACAGACATAGTATCAACATCATTTTCTTTCAACCATTCGTCTCCAGCATGGTGTTTAAGAGATGTAAGAAGTTCATTTCTCTTCATTCTTGTAGGTAGGTCACGTCGTTCCAATTTTTTCTCTAAGACCCTTTTGGTCACATGTGAATTTTGATAATCATATTCATCAATAGTCACCGCATGATATATCTTCTTCAGTATTTTATTAGTCATTAGGTAGTTAGGAAGTACTATTTTTAGGGCAGAAACATATGCTGTTGCAATTTCATTTGCTATACCCTGATGTTTATCTATTGGAATATTAAGTAATATTTTCCCTAATTTGGATTTGTAATGTGCACATTTATCACGTCTCCATTTTCCTTCATCGTTCTTAATCCATACATATAGTAGTCTTCCACCGCGCCTCTCGGATTTCCCATTATGAGTCATAAACAATTCAGCGAATTGAGTTGCACCATAGCCCCCTGTCATAACAGGCCCTTTAGCTGTACTACGTTTCTTTACAAATTCTCTAATTTCGTTTTGTTGTTCAGTTGTTAGTTCAGATAAAATTCCCTCGTCGAAATTTAATTCTATGCGGTCTGCTACCAGTTGATAAACATCAGATTTTCTCCCATGATTATTGAGAATTGCATTGACTTTAGCAGCCATTTCTTTATCACGTATTAACAGGGCCATGTGCTGATAAATATTGGTTGATGCATCTTGCCTAATAGGTAAGTCTGAAGTTCCACCAACACCCTTTCCAGATGTTTCTATTATTATTTTATGAAATTCTTTGGTAATTGCAATACGTTGAAAACCTTCACATTTCTTAGTGAAAATATCGCCTTCAGCCCATAGGGATAGATTTTCCATTGGTTCATTTGCTATTTGTTTCATCGCTTCAATGAAATCGGTACGATTAGCCCATTCAGCCATCTCATCTAGAGTCATTCCTTTCTCAGGAATCCATTCATGTTCACTAGAGTTTCTTCTTCCTTGCCAAATAGCGACGGTATGAACTCTTAACCAATACCACCCTCGTTCATTTATTTTAACAGGGTCACTGAATGTAAGCAGTGCTCTTGAGACATCATCTCCTTGTGGATCTAAGCGGTGTGCTGTAGTGTAAACCCTACCACGGTAATCTAGATTATAGACATGATAGAGTTGTTTTTCCGCATCAACCTTAGCACATTTGATATCTCGTTTCCATTCACGAACAGAATCATATGAAAGATATGAATAATCTTGTTCTCTTATTGTTGCAACGAATTTATTTTTCTCTAATGTTAGTACAAGCAATGTATTGACATAATGATTTATTCTATTATTTAGGACATCCTCAACTATTTTTACGACCCCATTATTAATGCCCCATCGAGTTTGTTGTAAGGCATTTAATGCATCTATGCAACTTTCGCTTGGTTCAAATTGTGGATGTTTCGTAACACTCAGTTGGTGCGCATTACTAATTAGGGACCCATCATATTTGAGATATCCACCATGATATTCATCATCATCTTTCCTCCACGGGAGCGGTGGGACAATCATTGGTCGCAAACTTTCTCTTGATATTTCATTTCGAATTCTTTCTAGTTTATTCTTGGAGATGGTTTCAACTATTTTCTGAGTAAATCTTGTGCATGTCTGAATCATGCTAGAAGCATCATCACGTTTGCTCTCTTTTTCATCTTTATTATTCATATATCGCGGCGATATGATTTCGATTAAATCTAATTGTCCACCATCAATTGCATAAATAATTTCAACAGCTAATCTTTCGCACCAATAGTCAAATTTCCCACCCTCTTCATTTTTCTTTTTATCTGAAACTAATCCTTTAATTTCTTTTGCAAGGTTATACATTAGATTTAGCCCTAGTGCTCTGAATGAACCCCCTTCTTTTTGAGATGATGATGAGCCAACAATCCATATCTCATTATCAATATTGATAGTAGAATTGTTTTCAGATGCCAAAGTTAAGAGATCCTCTACAATTGTTCGTTGTATTTTATCATTATATTGCAAAGCCATAATTTCTTCTAACGAATCATCTTCATCACTGTGTGGTTCTTCAATACCTTTAGTTTCATAATATTGGTAGACTCTTTTCTTATGTGTTACTGTATTTTTTCCCGCTTTTGATTTGCATGCTGAGTCTATAGGTGATTCACATTCTGGGCAAGCAACAGATTGTTTTGCAGCATCACGGTCATTCATCCACAAACATCTATTTGATTTTGGCAATTTGATTCCAACCTTGCGGTTGTCTTTCTGATTTGCCAACCAGAATTTTTCATTTCCTTTTACTATTGGATTTTCTAATACAGACAATAGTATCGAGCGAATTGTACACTCAGAAATTCTATGAAACCGCTCACTGATTCCAATTTCCATACCAATATCATCAATCGTCTGACCACATTTATTACAAGAAAATTCAGAACTTATGATTCCAAGAGGGATTGGAGCAAGAGCTCCTAATTCTATTGTACCCTTTTCCTTCAGATTATTAATGAAGGACTCATGAGCGTCATCATATTTTATTTCCAAATTTTCAGAAACATCAATCCACCCAACTCCACATTTTTGGCATTTAATTCTACAATCTTCTTTTCGTAAAGATGCGAGACTGTGCTTTGTATCCCCACCAGAATCCTTTCCAGCAAGACGTTCGAGCTCATTTCTAATTATGGGGGCGTATTCATCGACTAAGGGGGAAATAATTTCATCTATATCAACTATATTTTCAAGTTGGCTTTCTACTAACAGATGATGTGGTATTGGTTTTCCCAAGACGTTGTATTCCCTCTGTAACTGAGTTAATTTTTTCACTCTCAGATTATTTTGAGATTTCACAAGACCTTTATTCATACCAATCCCTCCTTTTGTGGCATCTTATTTTTATTTTTAGTAATTTTCATTTTTGACTCCCCCTTACAACATCAAATACCCATTAACAGATTTACAAACACATTTTGGGTTCTTACAATCGTATCCATGGGACGCAACTTCACAAATTCTAATCCTCATCTCTACCGAGATTTCTTTTTCTTAACTAGTTCGAACATTTTCTTAATTAGTTCGAACATTTCCTCTCGCGTATAAGTATAGAAGCAATTCAAATTTAGAAATAACAAAGATAGGTTGGCCACCTTTGGTGGTCCTTCCCAACCTATCTTTGAGGCGATTTTACATCCTTTTGAGGTTCAAACACCATTTTTTTTTGTTCGAACTACAAATGTTGAATGAATGATGTTGAAGAAAGAAAACGGTGAAAATTATGAATACGATTGAATTGATTGCGATGTATGCAACTTCTCCTGTAACAGTCGCACTTTCTAGTGTGTTTGTAACAATGGGGGTACACCTCGTACTTACGATCATTAAGAGACAGTGGGATAAGACCCTCCGTCTAGAAGAAGAAATTGGATATTCTGAGCACCGTGTCCAACAAAATGTTGAGAATGTATTGGAAGAGTTAGTTCGTGAAGAAGAAATCCGAGAACGTGAGCGTGCTAAATTCAGTGGGCAAGTATTCGATGAATTAATTGGGCGCCAAATGAAGTCTATTGAATCAAAAGGACTTTCTGAGGGTCGTGCAATATATCTAGAGAAAACAGTTTCAGATATAGATTCAATATTGATTTCTGCAGTCAAGTCATCCGATTCTATTGCTAATTCTATTCCAGGTATGCGTAATGAATTAGTAGACGAAGTACCTTCTCTTGTTGAAGATCTAAAGAAGTCAGCAAATATGTCTGAACAAAATTCTGTTATTGTTAATCGCATGGAAAATTCAACTACTAATTTACGCCACCACCTTCAAGCAACAAAATCACGACTAAGCTCCATTAACGGTGCTTTTGGAGGTGGTAATTGATCGAACTTGGAATTTCCAACTTCGAACGTTACCAATAGATGAAAATATGGGAGAGATATACATGAGTGATAAGAAGGCAACAAAGAAAAAGGTTCCACGACGAATATTGATTCCCGTGGTAGATTCAGAATCTCGTCCAAATGAGGAACGTTCGCCTTTAGATTTAAAAACAAATGGTAAGCGAAATGAGAAATCTCGAGATGAGGTTCCAAAGGGTGTAAGCCCAAGTTTAATTGATGCCCTACGCGAGATTGAAAATAGCGTTGTGGGGGACGGTTTGCCGATAGGGCCATCACCTAAATTGGATGAGTCAGAATCAATTAAGCCAAGGACTACAGACATTCCGGAACCATCAACTATTGGTGATGATAGAAAGCCAGCGGCGAAGCAGATAACATCAGAATTGAAAGGCGTTATGAATCCAGGGAAATTTCAACAAATTCAAATTTCAACAAACCCCCCTAGCGGCCGTGGAATTCATATCCATCAAATCGGAAATAGTGGTTTAGAAGGACAACATGCCTTTGGTGATGTGAGTGATTATGTACAGCATTATAATTTTGGAATCCATGGAGCATTACTTCAGTTAGGTACATCAGCTACCCATGCAGATGCCCGTCCATCTAAAGATGATACGGGCAAGGTTCGAGGGACAATTCCTCGTGCTGTTAAAGCCCTTCGTGAACTAGCACTTTCAGCCGCACATATCAATCCTAAGAATGTAGATGGAGATGGTCGCCCATTCCAATTCGCTGTTGTTTCAGTACTTGGTCGAGAAGATCACAAGCGTGTAATTCGCCAACTAGAATCGAACAATCCAATATTGATGGATATTATAGGTGCAGCAGGGGCTCCTGCCGGCACTAAGATTCGTACATTGCTAACCAATGACATTGGCGATACATTCTGTCTTTCAGTTGAATTCCCAGATCCAGCATTCCGAGTAGGTGGCCAGGCTCCACGTCATTTCATCTTCTTGCACTCAACTCGTGCAGAAGGTGGTGGCAAGTCCGACGTTAAGTTGACTGACGGGACACTCGGATTTGAGATGTCATGTCTATCTCAGGAATATAATTGGTGGATTAATGGTCTAGAACGAGTAAATGGCCGCATAGGTAGTATTGAATCAACACTAGGTGGAACTAGTCGCGTGTCAAAATATGCCATGCTTCGTGCTATGGTGCCACGTCATTTATTTGCCAAGGAATCATTTGAAAGCATCAATATTGACACATGTCGATATGTGAAGGATCATTATGCTACAAGTGAGCACGAATACCGTCAAAATTTCGCAAGCACTTTGCTTCGCACCATATATGGTCGCTTCGGATATGCATACAGGGGGATTCGTGTTGAACTATCAGATCGTGGGGATTTAGGTGCTCGTGATATGCGCGACTTACGTGCCGGCCTAGCAATACTTCGACAACACTTCTTGGGTGCACCACAACTAGAGGTAATACGTGGTGATATTTCCGATGAATTCTGGGGCCGTATGGTTCAAGAACACATTACCAATTCAAAATACACAACGATTGTAGATCCAACTACAAAGGATGAGTTTCCAGAGCATCGTACAATCTCTCTTGGAACGGGTACAAGAATTTCGTTGGGTATGATTCGTCAATGGGGTATGGGGCAGTCAACAGATCAAGCAATTGATGTTGCAGAACGAATTCTTGAACAAATACGTGGATATATTTCTTCAGTTCCATCTACTGTTACAGCTGGTGGTTTCCTTACATTGATTGGCTATTGTGAAGCAGATCAATTAGATACCATTTCCAAATCCCAGTATAATCAAGCAATGGAAACATTCTCAAATTCATTCAAATCACTTGGTGTTCAGAAGGTAATGCTACAGTTGGTTCCAATTCCTAAGGGTCTAGGGCCAGGCTCAGATTCAATCATTGTTCACATCTTTGAAGACATGGGGTCATCTAATGTATTAGCCATTTCAATGGAAGATGTGAAAACCCATGAAAGACGCTTAATCATACAAAATCCCCATGTCAATGAGAATACGAAAACTACTAATTGGGATTCGGGAGTACTTGCACTCGGAAGATTATTCCGACTTAGTATTGATTCACATGAGGCTAGTCAGCAACATGATTGCATAGCAGATGCAGAAGTAATTGAGGCATATCATCGTCATTGGTACTCTGGAAATTATGGAAGTTGTCCGAAGTTCTGGCTCGGAGGTTCAAATGACCGCAAGCGTCCAAATGATGTCAAGGGGGGTAGCAAATGAATTTCACAACTGTAGACATGATACTACTTTGTGGTATTGTGATGATTGGTTGGTGGATGATATTCCAGTCACCCTTGTATGGGCTTGATTCATTATCTGTAGATCGTGCACGTGTAAATACAGATGAATCATTATCTGTATTGCGTGCAGTATCCCGCCGCCAGTTTGATAACGAAACAGAATCAATTTCAGACAAGAAGGACAAGGCATTCAACGTTGCAGTAACTTCTGCTGATGAGGCCTCTGAGGCGGCTGAACAGATTGTACAGGGACAAATTGATGAATTGGATAACCAGTTGCGCAAGCTTGAAACGCTTTGTCATTCAGTTGAATCGATAGACTCCGGTGAACTTGCAGAACTTAAATCCGAATTAGTCATGATGATTGAAATTATTACTGAAGTTAGTACACATATTTTATCTTCAACTCTTTCAGTTCAGGATAAATTGTTGGAAGTTGAATGCACGTTGAATGAGATTGGACTAGAGGCAGAATCTACCGGTGAGTTGGCAGAGAGTGCCGCATCGGTGGTGGGCTTGGCGTGATTTTCTCCTTGAAACTTCAAAGGGCTTTGAAGTGGCATGAAGATAATTTGAAAGTACTTAATTCCCATACCTCAACGGGAGAACTTACTGATACGGCATCCATGGTGTTGGCAGATCGAATCATCTCTGATGTTATTCATCCATTGATTGTCGCTGATGCAATTCAAGAACTATTGGGTAAGATTTCTTCAGCCCCACAATCCAACTATCTCACTAGTTTTGAACATCGTTTACAATGCTATTTTTTCCAAACAGTGCAAAGTTTAGGGGTGGTTGACAATGGACAGTAAATCTCTTCAGTTACATCGTATTAAGTCCAGAATTGAAGTTTCATGCGAAGCATTAGAGTCGTTGATCCAATTTGCAAAGGACATAACATCATATCTAGCCCCATATATTCAATGTGATGATACATTTGCGATTGCCACTCACCACGCAATACAGGCATGGCATTGTTCACTTGAATCAGAACTAATTGCCAACCGTGATGCATTTGAGATATGTAGACTTGCAGAGCGACTGGAAAACAACATTCCAGAGCAACTTCAGCATCGAATGTTTAGTGTACTTTCTCCATGGTTTGCAGCAATTGAAGATGAGGCAAATTCTAGCAAAGGGTATGGCCGTTCAGTACCCGGTCTTGTCCCCTCTTCTCTTTGTGAATGGTCCAAGTCTTTATTCATGCCAGTTATAGAAGATGGCTGGCAGGGTTCTAGAGTATATTGTGAAAACATACTCAATTCGATTGATTCAATATTGTTACGAACCCCATTCCCACAATCAATGGGTCACGCACTCACACTTGCCCGCTCTGATTTGTTACGAATGAGGGAAATGCTATGTGAACAAGAGTCCATGTTATTCCTCTATACAATTGTTAAGGAAACAATTGAGAGTCTTAGAATTGAGACGAATGAGAATGCTCTCAGTATTCTTACTTTGGAAATGATTGAACTTCAAGATAGGATGAAGCAATTTCCAAGGAATGACTTAGAATTTGAAAGTGGTGAGGAAGAATGATTCAGTCACCAACAATTCTAATTTTCATAGGTATCTTTCTACTACATGCAATTCTTCTTCTCATCAAGTGGATTGAAATGAGATACCGCCCACTCATGGCTCAGCTTGGCTTAATCAATCGTAAGGAAATGGATATTCATGAAATTGCCCAGGGTTATCACCGCATGGGCATTATAGTTCCTGATCGACTTCTAACTCCTCCTGATTCATTGCCTAGGGAACATGTACGTCGCATAGAACAACGACTAATTGTTGAAGCAATCCTAATTTGGTTCGGTTCTCTTACTTCAAGTGGATTATTCACATACTTCTTGACACCATAGTGTGCATATGTTTGAACCCCTACATTCAGAGTTCGAATATGTTTTCTGTTAGAAGTAGTGTCTTAGATAGAAGGTGGAATAATGTGTTTTGATTTGATTTTCTCAGAAGAACAAGTTGAAGAATTAACTGAGTTAGAGATTCCAATGAGACATTCCAATAAAGAGAAACGATTCATATTGGAACTACTCAACACCTGCAATATTGGAGATTTCACCGATGTGAACCAACTTTATTACCTACAGAAAATTGATGAAGATAGAATAAGAGTAATTTCAGTTTTAGGCCATTACATAGCAGAACACTTAGTAAATATTTTACTTACTGCTGGAAAAGATTTGGAAATTACAGTAGAGACAATGCCATACATGGTAAAAGTTCCATTTGAATACAATCGTGACTCAGTTAAGGGCTTATATGAATGGTTAAAGAAAGAGGTTGAGCCATCAACTCCTGTTTCCGAAACCGAACCGAGTAGCGTTATGTATGGGTGATTATTATGGTTTCAAAATCAACAAAATTTTCAGCTGAAGAATTTCCTGAGCAATTTCAGAGATTGCAATGGGAAAATTCACCAGTACCTTATCAAACTGAAAAACAAGTAAAGGGCATTCTGAAAGATATCCCTGGTTTTCACCGCCTCAATAAATACGAGATGACTGAAATGTACGATTTATCTTCTGAATATGGTATGAATATTCGTCAAGTAATGAGTTTGCGTAGTGGTATTTTACGTGAGAAAGCAATGCATCGCCATAAAGTTGCAGTGGAATTATCTCCAACATTAGGTTCATTATACAATGAAGGCACCTCTGTAGTAGATTTAGCTACAGATTATGATCTTCCACCTGGGACTGTGATGCGCATGATATTACGTTCTCGTGGATGGAAGAAAGATAAAATTCGAATTAAATTGAATAAAGAAGTTAACACCCTAAACGAGAGAGATGGTGAAGAGTGGAAGTTAGTTCGTCAAAATGATATGATTACAGCAGGAGATGATAAAGCACGTCGTATAATGGGGGATAATTTTGAAACCCGTGTTGCAACATATTTTGATTCTCAATGTGTAGGTTATCGCACCCAAGATGAATTAATGGAAGAGCAGGTGGCAAAATTTGGCCGTCCAATCCGCACACCGGATTTATTGTTAGATGATTCCATCATTGTCAACGGTAAGAAAATTTCATGGATTGATGCTAAAGGATTCTATGGGGCAAATATTTGGTCAAACCGCAAATCGTTCCAAAAACAAACAAATCGCTACTTTTCAGAATGGGGGCGTGGGGCCTTGTTATTCAAGGACAGTTTTTGTGATGGATTGTCGGTTAAAGGTGCATTATTACTGGATGCATCTTCGATGTTTTAGATTTCTTATTAGCAGGGTGAGGTGTGAAATATGGTACATTACAAATGCCTTGATTGCAATGCTCAGATGTCGCGACACCGCATGCCGCAGGTTTGTGATTACTGTTTGACTAAAGGAGGCAGCGGGGCAGATCCCGATTATAATTCAAAGACACGCCATGAGTACGGTGATTTCTATCCATGTTTCGATGAGGATGATTATTGATTATGTTTGTTCGAACTTTTCCCATCAGAGTTTGAACATGTTTTGTTATTGAACTTGTGTTATAGAGGTGTTAATAATATGAAAAAAGAAATTGAAAATAAGAGTGATTGGCGTAGGTGGTTATTGAACCGTTTTGAGAAGGTGGAATAATGTCTGAAGCCGAAGATAGGGAAGATTACAGTCAGTTTGAGCCGATTAAAGAGCATGCTCAACCCAAACCAGAATTGACTGATGATGAGCGTTATGAGGAGTCATTACGATTGCCTCAGGGTACAATCTCGACTAATCAGTCAACCAAATCCAAGAAGTCACGCAGGGCCCGAACTAAGGGTAAGGGCGACTACAAGCCATGGCAGGCACATGCGCGTGTTGTCCGCCGCCAGAAACAAACGGTCATCACAGCTTGGGATGATGACCACGATAGAGCAATTTCTTGAGGTAAAAGGGGGGATTAAATGAAGGAGTTAGGGGAGTCATCTGATTGGAGTGACGAATCCGATATATTGAATTCCCAGAATTTTTTCTCGAATGATGAGCAATTGGAATATGAGAAGAAAAATTCTTCTAAAGAGAATGTATTGTTCGATGATTTGGATCAAATCAAATCATTAATTTCCGAAATTCATGACTCTAGGGGTTTTGTTACATTGCGGGGGGAAATTTTTGTAATGTCAAATCCCAAATTAGATATGGAAATAACTCATGTTCATATGCATGATTACCCCCGAATAGCAATATTGGTTTATGGTCATTCAGGAATTATTGATTACATTACTTTTTCATTGATTACTTCCGAAACATCAGTTCGAATTCCAGCTCCTAAATTACTAATAATTGAGGATGAAAATGATTGTGATAATTGATGTAATGAGGGGGTGTAAATGTGGTAGCTGAACGAGTTGAAGAATCCGAATCTGAAAGTACTCATATTGAGCGGCACTACGAAGAGGAAGGTAAGAATAAAACCACGATTGACATAGAAGTTGATTCTGAAGGTCAATTTAAAGTCAATTTGTTTGATGTATTAGACAAGTACATGTTAGCTAGACAAATGTACGAAGACAAAAATGATCCCCCTCAGTCAGATTTCAGTAGGCAGAAGAAGAAACATTTTGGTGATTTCGACCGTAACGGATACACATGCCGTTCATACCCACCACTGTTATTAAAAAAAATGATGACTAGTTGTATTAGTTACATTGAAGAAGAAAATAATTCAGGTCAGATAATAATAAAAAATTTTGATAATTTTGGAATGGAAGTTAATCCAATATACACTGAAGAGTTTGTTTCCCATGACCATCGATTACGAACATTGATTGATGGAGTCATTTTTTTCAATTATTTAGATGAACCCATGATGGCTAGAATCCATCAAGAAGATTATGGTGAGTTAGAGCTTTCCATATACTCATCATCCGATGAAACAGGAACAAAATGGTTAGATGGATTTGAACAATATTTTTATGATTATGGTTGTCTAAAAGGATCTGCTTTTGACACGGGTTTTAATTTTTATAGCCCCACAGATATTGATACAGAAAGAATTGTATTAGATTCAGAAATGGAAGGTGCTCTGCACCGAGATATTATTGATTATATTCCACTAATGCCTGAACTCAAATCAATGGGCCTTCCTGATTCACGTGGATTAATATTGGCAGGCCCACCAGGAACTGGAAAAACAATGTGTGCAAAATACTTGATGGGCAAATTGGATAAATTAACTAGAATAGTTGTTGCTGGAGATATTTTATCAAATCCCAATCACCTAAAATATATTTTTGGCTTTGCTCGAAGATTAAGTCCCACTTTAATCATAGTAGAAGATATTGATTCAGTAGGTGGCTTGACAAGAGCCATTGCAGATCATCCATTATTGTCTGTAATCTTACAAGAAATGGATGGTATCGGATCAAATAATGGCGTTGTTGTTGTAGCTACAACTAATCATTTGGGACTAATTGATTGGGCAATTTCTGACAGGCCTGGTCGTTTTGATAGGATAATCGAAGTGGGGCTTCCATCTCGTCAGATTAGACAAGGAATTATTCAGAAAGCACTAGATATCTTAGGGGTAGAATCTTCAGTGGATTTAACTTTAGTTTCAAAGCAAACTGAAGGATTAACCGCAGCATGGTGCCATGAAGTTGCTCGCTCTGCTTGGATTAGGTGCCGTTCAAAGGGTCGTAAGAAGGTAACAGGTTATGATTTGAAGTGTGCCGTTAAAGAAGTGTGTGAAGCTCGAGGACTTTCCCCGAATTTTGAATCATTTGATGATAAAAGCGAATGTTCAGAGGCTTATTCATGAGCAAACGATCTAGGCAAAAGGGCCGTCCTAGAATTATTGGAACCT
>Ga0208408_1001282_pt1 | contig 14500 bp, 15 predicted proteins | sample ETNtaG_4_FD_185776 | JGI IMG/M metagenome (GOLD analysis project Ga0208408, IMG submission 185776) | Marine microbial and viral communities from oxygen minimum zone, Eastern Pacific Ocean - ETNP201406SV67 (SPAdes) (version 2) | ecosystem: Environmental > Aquatic > Marine > Oceanic ... | reverse complement strand
ACCCCGAACTAATTACTACTCAAGGTATAAAAATGGACGGAAAAATAAATAGACCGTATCCTATGAAATATTGGTCATCACTAATGTATATAAATTGTGATGAACAAAGTATAGATCCTCATTATGTAAACACAGCCCCAGCGGGTGATTTGCACGAGTTTAAGTGGGCAAATAGTATAGGAAGCTTACCCGCAACTTGGAACAATATGGTAGGGTATTATGACATCTACCAGCCAAATGCCGTTCACTTTACAGATGGAGGGCCGTGGTTGAAAGGGTTTGAAGACCAGCCCTATGCAGATGAATGGAGAGCAGTACAGAATGAAATACAACGACCAATTTAGCTTTCTACAACATAGAAGGGAACAAGAGGCAGCTCATCACAAGAGACTCTCGAACGAAAGATTTAACCCACTCAATTCGATTCTTACAGTCGAAGTAAATACTACCGAACTTTGTAATCGAAATTGTGTGTTTTGTCCGAGATATGACCCACAAGTTTTCCCTAATAGGAATTTGCATATGACTCCGAAAGGAGCAGAAAGCATTTCCAAAGAACTTTCACGTAATTATTATCGTGGGAAAATCTCTCTTAGCGGGTTTGGAGAAAATTTACTCAACCCAGAGTTTCCAGAAATAATAAAAAGTTTTAGAACACATCTCGATTCCAACATTCTCGAGTGTAATACCAATGGGGATAGATTGACCCCAGAGCTTGCAAAATCTCTGTTTGACAATGGTCTAACCCTACTATATATTAACTTATATGATGGAGCGCATCAAATGGAACATTTCGATGAAGTTATGCGTGACATACCTAAGTTCCAGTATAAGTATCGTATGCACTGGAGTCAGAAGGATCATGGACTTATTTTAAATAATAGAAGCGGCACTATCGATTGGCTCGGTATAGAGGAAAGCGATATACAATCTTTGCAAGGGAAACCGTGTCATTATCCATTCTACAAAATGTTTGTGGATTGGAATGGAGATGTTTTGTTCTGTAGTAATGACTGGAGAAGAGAGCATGTAGTAGGAAATCTATTACAAGATACTCTAATGAATGTCTGGTTTAGTAAACCAATGAAGAAAATCAGACGTAGACTAGCAAGAGGGGATAGAAGTCAATCTCCGTGTAACGGGTGTTCCGTAGATGGAACACTATTTGGAAAAGAATCATTTGACATGGTACAGGAATATGAAAACAAAAGAAGAAAAATTATTGCAAGTTGTTAATCTTGCTCCCTCTGAATCGGTAATAGAAAAACTAACTGAAATACATCCTATGAGAATGGTCGTTTGGGCTAGTATAGTTCAAATTTGTATGTTAGCATTTATGGGATTATCAATGTTAACAATAGGATATTTCGTATGAAAATAATAATAACAGGAACAACGGGTCTAGCTAAAGCCATAGCGGGTGCATTAGCACTTGAACATAAAGTAAAAACAACACGAATAGAAGATATTACCATGAATGGTATAAATTTTTGGGGGTTTGATTACGATAACCCAAACCATGCAGACATACTAATTAACCATGCACACAAAGATTTTGACCAAACTAATATACTTGATATAGCTTATCAGACTTGGAGAAAAGATAGTAAAAAGTATATAATCAATATATCTTCACGAGCACATCAACCAAACATTTCAAAAGGATATTTATATGCGGCACAAAAAGCTAGCCTCAATCATCTTACTAATAATCTTACTTATAATAGCGACAAGCAATGCCGTATAAGTACAATCAATCTAGGCTTACTAAATCATGAGGACTTGCCTAGTCTTAAACACGAAGAAGTAGCACATATAGTTAAGTATCTAATTGATTTACCCACGCATATAGAAGTACCCGAGATAACAGTACAAAACTCGGCAAACTATTCAGAAGTCCAGTCCGATAAAGAAATATTAAATGACATATCATGGCTAGTGTAGACGAAGTTTTAAATAAATTAAAAAATAAAAATGTTATACTTGTTGGCAATTCTGTAGAAATATTAAACTATGAAAAGGGAGAGTTTATAGATTCTCATGATGTAGTTATTCGTATGGGTAGAGGTATACCAAGATCATCAGATGACCGCGCTCTTGGAAAGAGAACAGATATTTGGGCTACAGGATTTCTTAGAGCTGAGCAAGTCGGCCCTCGTATTAGTCCTAAAGTTATTAAATTATTAAATCGTACTCGTATAAACTTACATAGTGCTAAGAATAAGCATTTGGCATTAGACTATGAATTTCATACTATGTTTTCAGATGATGAACTCTTTGAAATTTATGAGGAGTTTGGATATGAGAATGATGTCTTATTAGGACGACCGTCCAATGGGTTTATAACATTACTATGGTTAATTAAAAAAGCATGGGTTTGGAAAAGTCTTACAATTATTGGATTTGACTTCTTTGCTAAATTTGCCCCATTCAAAGTAGGAGAAATGCACCCTTGCAGTTGGCATTTACCTAGAAATACCGTTAGTGAGATTCCTCATAACGTCCCCGCAGAAAGAGAATACGCATTAGAAATGGCTCGTAATGGAATTATTAAATGGGAAATTCTTTCTGATCTTAAAGAAGAAATCTTAGACGAATAAGTTTTTGCACGACTGATATAGTCGTAAAATGGGTGTTGAAATTTTAGAATTTTTTATTGTATAGCGAACGCTAAATAGCCAGTAGTTGAATATGAATTTTTCATCGGGAGTTACCATTTGATTTTTTCCTTATTATATCTTACCTAACAAGTACCCTGCTTCCACTACTTTACGAAGGTATTTTTTCTGTTTATCAGCTTTCACAAGTATACGCTCATTTATCCCTTCCTTTCTCAAGTTTAAGGGAATATCATCAATACACTTAGTCCACATATCCCAAGGAACTGCCATATACTGTAAAGTAGGCATATCATAATAATCTACATATAGCACTATCTGTTCTACATTAACTGAGAAGGCTTTTCGCATCATAGTATGATGGTTTAAAGTATCTTTTGGTCCGATTGCTTCTCTTTTAATTAGTTCATCAACTCGCATATCAAAATATAAGGGCATATATCCATGATTCATTCCTTTCATTGCTTGAAAAATATTTTGATTTCTAGCAGATAGAATAAGGGAGTCTATGTCTACCAATCTTTTTCTCGGCATGCCACTTTTATCAGCTTGTTGCTGTGTGTGGTTAAACATTCTTGTAGCTTTTCCGTCAGGGAAGAACCAAGCATTTGGCTTTTCTTTAAAGTATTTCCAATTAACTAAGATGAAGTCTTCATTTACTACGTCTTTCTTTGCTTCTCTAGGCGGTTTAGTCATGTCTAAAATTTGGTAGTAATTACCATAAAACTTATGGTCAAAATACTGGTATTTCCTTGAGAAGAATACTACATTTTCTCCCATTTGTTTAACTGTTGGTATATTACCTGCAAACTTACCGTTGAATAACCTAGGGCCAGCTGTGTGGAATAAAACTCTTTCAATAGGGAAGCCTTTTGGTTGTTTATCTTTCCAATGTTCTTTAAACTGTAGCATAACTCTTGCCATTCTATGCGAATTAGTACCTCTAAGAGCAAATGGAGTTTCATAACTATAAACTTCTCTGAAATTACGCATTGCCCAATCTACTGTTGGTTTCATTGTTTCCGCGAGTAAGCCCCTCCTATTAAATAGGTGGATTCTGAAGTTCTCTGAATTATTTACCAATGAACTAAGTGTCATTTCAGTATTAAATTCTTCTGTTAGTATTACTATATCTATCATTTTACTGTATATTCCCAAAACTGTTCGAGGTATCTCTCGATTCTTTCTTCTGCATCGTTGTCAAAATGGAACACAATGCCCGATCTTTTACTAGACAATATCTTTAATAGTGCCGTTTTTGAACCACAGGCCTTACCTGCTATTCCCTGATATATTGCTTCATAGGTTAAATGGTTCTTTTCTCTAGCCACTCTTGGAGTTGCTACTGAATGTATCTTTTTTCCTAAAAGTAACCCTTCTATTCCCATTTGACTATTTGGACAGAATCCTAACTCTTGACATCTTTCAAGTATTTCATGTCCACCAATCTTTTTATCAATTATCTTATCTGCTCCGTAACGCATTTTATATTTTGCTATCCATACATGAGCAGTTATAGGATGTGGTTTAATCACATATCCTCTATTATTTACATAGTCATCTAATTTATTCCAATCTAAAACATTCTTTCCGCCTTGTATTAGATTACTTCCTGGTGGAAAGACAACCTTATCATAAGTTGCTGGATTAAATTTTAATGTATATTTATTTTCTAAACTATCGACTATTTTTTGTATTCTTTCTTCGTCAATTTTTATGTCTGAATCAGCAATACTATGCATAACTCGATCGTTTATTTTTATTGTATTTACACGAATGTAAATACCACCGCCTAAAAAATCAGTATACAACCAATTCCTAATAGTGCGGAGTTCATTTGTATTAAACCAGAGGTCAAACTCAAACGTTGCTCCCCTATGTTCTTTAGGGATAACTCTTTTTTGAAATTCATGTAGTGTTTCCAACCTATCTTTAGGTGGCATACAACTGCCTGATTTCATAAAATGAGTAGGTACATCTCCTAACTCTTCATTTATGGATAATTGTTCAAGTGCCACTAGACAACTTCCATACTTGCTTTTCTAAGTCTTTTAGTCTTTCTTCTTGTTCGCCTATTGTATCAAAGAGGGCCGCCATTAGGTTTTCCATCTTTTTATTTACGTATGCGGCGTCTATCTCATTGTCTCTATATTTTTTAGTCCAATGCTTCTTCTGTTCTTTTGCCATTTTAGCTCCATGATGAGCCGTCCCAATAGGAAGCTCCGATATCAGAAGCGCTTGATACTTCAGTATCGAATATAGTTCCAGCTTGAGAGGCTGTTATTCTTTCAAAGATATTTGTTGCTGTTGCTGTCGCAATAGTTGTCAAATGATCCGTTGTAATTGTTGTGTCTGTTGTCCTTGTAGTATCATACACCGATGATGTAGTCTTACTTGTTTCAAACACAGACCCTGTTGTACTACTTGTTTCAAAAGTAGTGGTTGTAGACTTATCAGTCTCAAAAGTACAAGTTGTAGATTTACTTGTTGAAGTAGCTCTTGAACTTGCAGTAGTAGTAGTAGTATCAAAAGTACAAGTCGTAGACTTACTTGTCGAAGTAGCTCTTGAACTTGCAGTAGTTGTACTAGTATCAAACACAGTACTAGTTGATTTACTTGTTGAAGTAGCTCTTGAACTTGCTGTTGTTGTACTTGTGTTATATGTTGTAGTAGTAGATTTACTTGTTGAAGTAGCTCTACTTGTAAGCGTACCTAGTGTAGTTGCGTATACTGTTGCAGTACTTAATGAAGTAGCTGTCGCTCTTGAACTTGCAGTAGACTTAGTAGTATCATATACTGTACTTGTAGATTTACTTGTTGAAGTAGCTCTTGAACTTGCAGTAGTTGTGCTAGTTTCAAATGTACATACTGTAGACTTACTTGTCGAAGTAGCTCTTGAACTTGCTGTTGTTGTGCTTGTATTATAAGTAGTCGTTGTACTTCTACTTGTTGAAGTAGCTCTTGAACTTGATCTAGAAGTTGCAAAAGTAGTTTCGTAAGTTGTTGTTCTAGAAGTATTAGTATTCCATGTTGTACTTACAATTACATCATCAGTTATCTTACTTGTATTAGTATTATATGCAGTACTTGCACCACCATCATAATTTGTTAATTTACTTGTGTTAGTATTCCATGTTGTACCTACAGTTACATCATCAGTTAGCCTACTTGTATTAGTACTATATGCAGTACTTGCACCACCATCATAATTTGTTAATTTACTTGTGTTAGTATTATATGCAGTAGATACAATTACATCATCAGTCAAATGACTAGTATTAGTATTGAACGAAGTACTTACGATTATAGTAGTTGTTTTACTTGTATTAGTAGAGTAAGATGTATTAGTACTTACGGTTACATTATCTGTAGTTCTACTTGTATTAGTAGCGTAAGATGTATTAGTACTTACGATTACATTATCTGTTACTTTACTTGTGTTAGTAGAGTAAGATGTATTAGTACTTACGATTACATTATCAGTTAGCCTACTTGTATTAGTAGAGTAACATGTATTAGTCGAATTAGTACCTGTAGTTGTTTTACTTGTATTAGTAGAGTAACATGTATTAGTCGAATTAGTACCTGAAGTTGTTTTACTTGTATTAGTAGAGTAACATGTATTAGTACTCCAAGATGTATTCGTATTATTTGTATGAGCACCTGTATTATTTGTATGTGCACCTGTATTATTTGTAAACTGTACTTGTACTGAGGTATTCGTATTCGTATGGCCAGATGTTGAATTTGTAAAAAGAGTAGTATGAGAAGTACTAGTATTATAAGTGGTTACCCAGAAAGTTGCTTGCTCAGGGGTAATGGGAACCACAGTAACGTGGTATGTACTATTCTCGTAAGTTGTTGTTGCTGACGTATTAGTATTCCAGGTAATTTCTGTTGAATTAGTAAAGCCAGAAGTATAACTTGTATTAGTAGAGTAACATGTATTAGTACTCCAAGATGTATTAGTTGATACTATTCCTGTTGTGTTATTAGTATGTGCACCTGTATTATTTGTAAATGATGTATTCCAAGCTGTGTTCGTATTATTTGTGTGTGCGCCTGTGTTATTTGTAAATGATGTATTCCAAGCTGTGTTCGTATTATTTGTGTGTGCGCCTGTGTTATTTGTAAATGATGTATTGTAACAGGTATTAGTATTATTCGTATGATTACCTGTATTGTTTGTAAACGCAGTACTGTATGAAGTATTTGTGTTATTAGTATGATTACCTGTATTGTTTGTAAACGAAGTACTGTATGAAGTATTTGTATTATTCGTATGAGCACCTGTGTTATTTGTAAACGAAGTACTGTATGAAGTATTTGTATTATTTGCAGTTACGTTTGTATAACTTGTATTGTAACAGGTATTAGTATTTCTAGAAGTATTGTTTGTAAAACTTGTGTTAAAACTTGTGTTAGTATTTCTAGTCGTGTTGTTTGTAAAACTTGTGTTATAACTTGTATTAGTATTTTGTGATGTACTATTTGTGAAACTTGTGTTAAAACTTGTATTAGTATTTCTAGTCGTGTTGTTTGTAAAACTTGTGTTATAACTTGTATTAGTATTTTGTGATGTACTATTTGTAAATCCTGTAGACCTAGAAGTATTTATCGTCGTGTCATACGAAGTATTAAAGGTCGTTGTGGTATCATAAGTAGTAGTAGTAGATTTACTAGTTTCATAAGTTGTAGTAGTAGTAAATGTAGTCGTAGTATTGAATACAGTAGTCGTACTTCTAGTAGTATTAAATGTGGTCGTAGTCGTATAGTTTGTAGTAGTATTAAATACAGTCGTAGTCGATTTACTAGTCTCAAATGTGGTCGTAGTCGTATAGTTAGTTGTTGTATTAAATATAGTAGTTGTATCACGAGTAGTATCAAAAGTAGTCGTGGTTGTATATGTTGTTGTACTATCAAACGTTGTAGTTGTAGCCCTCGTCGTGTTATACGTGGTAGTAGTTGTAAAGTTTGTAGTAGTATTAAATACAGTTGTAGTATCTAAACTAGTAGCATATACGGTTGTAGTTGTAAAGTTCGTAGTCGTATTAAACGTAGTAGTTGTAGCTCTAGTAGTATTATACGCTGTTGTTGTTGTAAAGTTTGTAGTTGTATTGAATGTAGTAGTCGTACTTCTAGTAGTATTGTATGTGCTGGTCGTAGATTTACTTGTATCAAATACTGTAGCAGTTCCTAAGGTAGTATTGAAAGTTGTAGTAGTATTCTTATTTGTTTCAAAAGTACAAGTAGTGCTAAACGCAGTTTCTTGTGTTCCTGAAATATAAGTAGTTTGAGTATTTGTACTTCTAGCAGTATTGTGTACAGCATCGAACGGCCCTTCTAAAGAGCCGCCATCGTTTATATAAACGTGATGAACACGACGAATTACTCCGCCAGAGTCATGTACCGCTAAAAAGCGGATAGTTCGGAGTGTTCCGCTATCGTTTACATAAATTGCCATTTAAATTCCTATGAATATACGTACCAAACGTGTCCGCTTGATGTAGCACCAACTCCAGTAGGAGCAGTTGTTGTAATAGTATATGGTAACCTAGCTGCTGCTATAGTACCTGTCATTTTAGTGCCGGGGACGTCCAGATTGGTCACCGCTCTGCTACTATTCACAATTTCTGTTCCATCAATACTTAAACCAGAGTCTTCAATATTGAATTGTAATTTAGTTCCCATTATTATACCTCTATTGCTTGTCTTATAACTTTAATAGTTATGTTGTCGGTTGAAGCAGGTGTTGCTCTAAGTCTTACATTACCAGAGTTTATATCTGCATCAAAAGTTACCTGTGCACCATTATCAAAAATAGATGCGTATTGTGTTAAATACACAGTAGTTCCATCATGGAATAACAACAGTTCTAATGCTTGGTAGTCTCCATCTGTCACATTTGTAACAGAAATTAGATATTTAGCAGTTCTAAATGTAGCTGCTGCCCAAGAATCAACTGTTTGTTGCCCAGTTGAAGAACTAGAAAGAGTTGCAACATCAAATCCACCAACTTCATCTATATGAATCTTTTGGAGTGGACTAGAGTCTTGTACTCCTAATAATCCAGAAACATTTACAGTATCAGTTGTAGCATTACCTAAAGTAACATTACTTGTAGTTGTAAGTCCTGCTACGGCAATGTCTGATGTAGAATCAAACTTATCGCCAGTAATAGCATCGTCTGCTACCATTAGAGTAGTAATACTATTTGTTGCTATTTTAGCTGTTGTTACCGCGTTGTCAGCTATCTTAGCTGTCTCTACTGAACTAGACGCTAAATGTATTGCGTCAATACCACCAGATACTAATTCTGCAGTATCTACAGAGTTAGCTGCCATTAAGTCTGCTGTAATAAGTCCACTTGGAATATGAATAACTCCAATAGAGTTTTGTGCTATTTCCGAAGCGCCTACTACGTTAGCAGCTATCTTAGCGGCTGTAATGGCATTATCAGCTATCTTAGCTGTCTCTACTGAACTAGATGCTAAATGAATGGCGTCTATTGAGCCAGTAATGAGTTCTGCTGAATCTACTGAGTTTGCAGCTAAGTCTCCAGCTGCAATACTGCCATCTGATATATGGTCAGATACTATAACTCCTGAGCCAACGTGTCTGGCTAGAATAGAGTTATTAGCAAGTTTAGTAGCATCAACTGCGTTGTCTGCTATATTCCCTGTCGCAATAGTATTTCCAGCAATTTTATCACTAGTTACTGCGTCATCTGCTATCATCAATGTAGAGATAGAGTTAGTTGCTATTTTAGCTGTTGTTACGGCGTTATTTGCAATCATTGAAGTCTCTACAGCGCTTGCTTGTATTACTGAAGTGCCCGTTACATTACCTGCACCTGTGAAAGAAGCTGATGTCCAAACGACATCTCCACTCATTCCGATTGTTCTTCCTGTTTGTAGTGCTGTAGCTACTGTAGCTGTTGCTGCGTTACCTGAGGTATCTTGATTACCTGATGTATTAACACCTGGTAAATCAATAGCTGCTGAGCCATCAAAAGATACTCCACCAATATTTCTAGCTGTTGCTAGTGTAGTGGCTGTACTTGCGTTACCTGTAACTGCACCTTCTAAATTTGCTACTAGTGTAGCAACTGCATACCCTGTTCCACTTGTATTTACAGTAGTGGTTGGGGCTGTTTGTAAATCTTTAAATAGTTTCCACTTACCTGAGTCACCTGCGTCTCTAAATATACCACCATATAAGTCTTGTGACCCTGATGTGTCATATAGACCATATATACCTATATCAACTGCGTCTGATGAATTGTTTCCAGATGCCAGTTTGATTAAAGAATCTCCAGTAGTAATTGTTGTTGAAGAAGCAGTAAATGAAGTGCCTGAAATTGTTACGTTTCCTGAGAAAGTAACATTACCTGACATTGTTTGTCCACTTAATGCGTCTGACTTAAGTTCAGCTACTGATACAGCGTTTGCGGCTATATGGTCTGCGGTAATTAAACCGTCAGCAACCATGCCTGCAGCGTTAATAGCGTTGTCTGCTACTTTTGCTGCTGTTACTGAATCATCGGCTAATTTAGCAGTTGTTACATTAGCATCTAGTATTTTTGCAGTAGTTACTGCATCACTTGCTATATCACCTGCTACAATTGTACCGTCTGTTATGTGGTCAGAAGCAATAACTCCAGAAGGAAGTTTTGCTGCTGTAATTGCGTTGTCTGCTAAATCAGCTGTTACTATTGTTCCATTTACTATTTTTGCTGAAGTTATAGAGTTATCTGCTAAATCAGCTGTTACAATTGTACCGTCTGTTATGTGGTCAGAAGCAACAACTCCAGAAGGAAGTTTAGCTGCCGTAATTGCGTTGTCTGCTATCTTTGCAGTAGTTACCTGTGAGGCTCCTATGTGTATTGTATCAATAGACCCAGTTATTAGTTCTGCGCTGTCTATTGAGTTCGCGGCTATTTGATCCGCTGTAATTTGGTCATCATCAATATGTTGTGTAAGTATAGCATTATCTGCTATCTTTGCGCTTTCTACTGAGCCTGCGGCTAAGTGAATAGCGTCTATTGAACCTGTAATAAGCTCTGATGAATCTACTGAGTTTGCTCCTAACTGTGTGGAAGTAATACTCCCATCTGCTATTTTTGCTGCAGTAACTGCGTTATCTGCTATTTTAGCTGTTGTTACATTAGCGTCTAGTATTTTTGCTGTTATTACAGCGTCTGATGCTATATGTATTGCATCAATACTCCCAGAAACTAATTCTGCAGTATCTACGGAGTTTGCTCCCATTAGATCTGCTGTAATAGTTCCACTAGGGATTTGTGTTGCTGTTACACTATTTTGTGCAAGTGTCTCTGATACGATAGAGTTAGTTGCTATTTTTGCACCAGTAATAGCATTATCTGCTACTTTAACTGTTGTTGCCGCACCTGCGGCTAGTTTAGCACCTGTTACTTGTAACGCTGCTATATGTATTGTGTCAATACTACCTGATAATAATTGTGCGGAATCTATTGAGTTAGAAGCTATTGCTGCTGTATCAATTGAATTATCCGCTACGCCTGTTACTGCTGATGCTTGTAGCTGTGCTGCTGCAACTGCGTTAGTTGCGAGTTCTGATGTCCCTACCGCGTTTTCTGCAATTTCTGATGTGCCGACTGAGTTAGCGGCTATCTCACTAGCAGTAATAGAATTACTAACTATCTCAGTAGTTCCAACTGCATTTGCCTCAAGCGTAGAGACAATCGCGTTTTCTTTTCCTATGAGTGCCATATTATGTCTGCTCCAGATACGATAGAACTACGTCTATCGAGCTTGCAACGTTTGATTGTACTTTAATTATATCACCAGCTTCCAATACAACTTTTCCTTCTCCACCTATTGCAACTACCGTTGAGCTACTAGGTATAGGAGTGTCTTTAACTATAGTCGCGTGATGTGAAGCACTTGTATCGTAGAATTCTACGGTGCCTTCAATCGCACCTCCGCTTTGATTACATAGATACAGTCCTATTACTGTAACTGTTGTAGACGAAGGACAAGTGTAGACTGTAGTTAACGAAGTGCCTACATTGACTGCTGTTGCTGTTTTAAATGCTGATGCCATGTTGCTATCCTAATGCTATAGTAAAGGCTAAGATATCATCTTCTGTAGCAATGCTTTCTGCGTGAGAAGCTACTACTACTATATTTCCACCTGAGTCTTTAGTATAAATCTTTTGATCGGCCGTGTTCATTGCAATTTCATGTGTAGCTAAATCACTACTAGAGGGTACTGAACTTGATGATTCCGACCTTTTTATTTTAATAACCTGTGCCACTAGAAGGTACCCCCATCTAGTGTATTAGACCATGTGACTGTTGATGAAGAACCTACTTGAAGTATTTGTCCTACACTATTTGTTGAGTCATATGAACCTATTGCTAATTTTGAGTAACCACCGTTGGCGCCTCCAGCACCGTAAAGTATATCTCCATTAGCTGTTGCTGAGATACCTTTTAAACTTAGGTTTGCTCCACTATTGTGTGAAAGTGTTTTATTGTCTACATCTACCGCTAAAGTATTCCCTGTTTTTGTAAGGGCATTACCTGCGTCAATTTGACCTGCTCCTGAGAACTGTGTAAATACTAGGCTGTCTGTACCAAGAGTTGCTGTTCCTGTTATTGAAGTTAGAACATAAGCATTATCTGCGTTAGAAGAACCTGCCTCTACGAATGTAAACATTCCGCCTGTAACTTCAGATGCTGAATCTGCATCTGTTGCTCTTGTTAAAACACCTGCTACACCTACTGCTGGAGCTGTGGTAACTTTATAGATACCATTTTGTGTTTGAGTACTTTGGTTTTTAATAAGAACTCTATCGTTGGCTGCTAAATTAACGCCATCGACTGCTTGTACGCCTGTAGCGTCATAAGTAAGAGTTCCTGCACCATTATTGTACGTTGATGATATATTAGCTGTTGAAGCTAACTTAACTGAATCTTTAATGTCGAGTGCTTGTTTTACACTATCAACATATGCTTTGGTTGTAGCATCTGTAGAGGCTGTTGGAGTAGCTATATTAGTTACTCTGTTTGCTCCCATATCGATAGTTTGTGAACCAGCGACTGTAAAGCCTCCATCAAAGTCTGCTGAAGGAGTGAATGTTGCAGTACCTGTAACAGTAACGGTGTCAGCACCTGCGTTACCTAAAGTAACATTACCATTCATAGTTGTATTACCATCTACATTAAGTGTAGAATCTAAATCAACTGCATCTTGTACATTCATTGTACCTTTAACTACTGTGTCTCCGTCTCCTGAAGCTACTGTAAATTTGTCTGTTCCTACAAGGAAGTTACCACTAGTTACATTAACTGTACCTGTGTCCATATCCTTACCAACAACAACTTTCTCACCAGAGTTTGTAGTTGTAAATTTAAGATATGATGTTCCACCCTCGTTAATATCCAATGCAGCCGCGTTATTGTCGGGCATTGTGAGTGAATTTGCTTGTCCAGAAAAGTCAACTGTACCGCCATGAGTTACTACTAGAGAACTGGTAGGGGCAATTGTTAAGTTTCCTGATGATGTTGAGATAGTATTACTGGAACCAGTAAGTACTACATTACCTGATTTTAATTGATCAATCTTATTATTAGCGTCTGTTATTACTGCTGAACTAGCTGTTAGTGTACCAGCAGTGTGATCCAACATCTCAACGTATAGAGCACCGCCGATTGCAGTTACAGCACTAGAGGAAGGGTGACCAATAAATAGTTTATTACTATTTGAAGAATACGCTAACTCACCAGCACCAAGTGAACCCGGTGCGGAAGTACTGGTACTTCTTTTGATTTTAATTGTTTGTGCCATTATTTATTCCTATATGAGCTTAAAAGCTCCCTGCGTCTATAGTGTCTGAGTCTGTTGAATCGTTTCCTATCATTACAGGAACCCAATTGAATGAGCCCGTAGACGTTTCTCTATAGATCTTTAACTGATTATCGTCAGTATCATAAAAAAAGTCACCTTCTGCTAGGTTGGTTGTACCTGCGGTTGGTGCTGTTGTTTGTACCCAAAGTTGATCCGCTAATTGTAAAAGAGCGGTTTCAACCGTAGTTGCAGAACTAAGTGTACGAGCGCGATTTGCAAAGGTAATACCTTGTGCATCTGTCGCCGCGCCAGCAACTGCTGCTGAGATAGTAAGAGTAGTCGTTTGATTGGTTACCCCTACTGCAGTGGTTAGTGGTGTTACTGTTAGTTGTACTGCCATTATCTAGTAACTTCTGGAGTGACTCTCGCCACACCCTGTAGCAGCCTAGTTACGGTGCTATTTTGTGTATTTACTAATTCTAAGTCGTAATAATATTTACCTGAGGCAATTGATGCAGTAGTTGAGTTACTTAACGACATTTTTATTTTGCCATTAGACGCATCAGTAATAGTACAAGTGAAATCCGCTGTCTTTGTTGAAGACGTCGGCGAAGGACGCAATTGTGCCCTTGCTGAATGTGTTTGTATCGTTGTAGCTACGCCACCTTCTGAAATCGCTATCTGAATAGCGAAATCTGATCCTTGGTCGATAACTATATCATAAGTTCCTGCTGCCATAATATTTTCATACTCCTATTTATAAATTATAGCAAAAATCATAGGTAATGTCAAGAACTAAATTTGGAACGTCAACTATTTCAATTCGCTATAGCTCTGCTTATTCAATTCTCAGAAACATAACCAAAAATTCATGGTATGGGTTTTAAAGACGTCTAAGTATATGTCTCATAAGTGAAGTATGCACTCTTAATACTCGCATTAGCTGGTAAGTCTAGCCATGTTAGCCAATCGGCCTTCTTAATCTCTACTAGTTTATACTCTGCTGGGTCGATTCTATCAAGTAGTGTTTGTGTTCTTAACACCCC
>Ga0208408_1001281_pt1 | contig 14503 bp, 15 predicted proteins | sample ETNtaG_4_FD_185776 | JGI IMG/M metagenome (GOLD analysis project Ga0208408, IMG submission 185776) | Marine microbial and viral communities from oxygen minimum zone, Eastern Pacific Ocean - ETNP201406SV67 (SPAdes) (version 2) | ecosystem: Environmental > Aquatic > Marine > Oceanic ... | reverse complement strand
TAACAATAGGCGATTATTCTTTTGACAATGAATATGATAAATTCAATTTTGAAATACTTAAAAATAAAAATAAACTAAATTTTAATTCTAAAGTTGAAATAGATACCAATCCAATATTATTAAAAGATATTAATTATAAAAAGAAAAAAGATATTTTTTCAGAAATTGAATTTAATGGACAATTTTTTGAAAATAAAAAAATTAAATTTGAAAATATAAATTTTTTTGAAAACCAAAACAAGATTTCATTATCAAACTTATATTTAACAAACAATTATAAGATTATTGACTTTGACAAATTACAATTAGAATATTTAAATGATGATAATAAATTTAATCAAATAAATATTTTAAAAAAAAATAACAAATTTAAATTAACGAGTGAAAGTTTTGATGGAAGTTCTGCTATTAAAAATTTACTTAAAGCAAATTCAAAAAATAATCTTTTAAACAGATTTAAAAATCTTAATTCTGAAATTATTTTAGATTTTGATCAATTTTTCATTGATGATAAAGACTATTTAAAAAAAATCAGAGGAAATATAGTTATAGAAAAAAATAAAATTAAATTTGGAAATATTACTGCAAGATTAAATAATAAAAATGACTTTAATTTAAACATTAAAACAAATTCAAAAAAAGAGAAAATCACCAATTTAATTATTGATAATCCAGAACCTTTTATAAAACATTACGAATTCATTAAAGGTTTTAGCGAAGGAAATCTTTCTTATAATTCAATTGAAAAAAATGGCATTCGCAACTCAAAATTAAAAATAATTGATTTTAAAGTAAAAGATATGCCAGTATTAGCTAAACTACTTGCATTGGTTCCGTTAGGTTCATTTCATGGTATTATCGATCTTTTAACTGGAGAAGGCATCAGATTTGATGAGCTTGAAATAGATTATGAATCATCAAAAAATTTAACTACAATTAAAGAAATGTATGCAATTGGCCCAGCTATTTCTATTTTAATGGATGGTTATATTGAAAAAGACAAATTGATAAGTTTAAGAGGAACAATGGTTCCTGCAACTTACATAAATAAAATAATAGGAAAAATTAAAGTATTAGGAGAAATATTAGTTGGAAGCAAAAAAGGAGAAGGAGTCTTTGGAGTTAGTTTTAAAATTAAAGGACCTCCCAAGGATTTTAAAACAACAGTTAACCCTGTTAAAACAATTTTACCAAGATTTATTACGAGAATTTCAGATAAATTGAAAAAATAATTAAATTACAATTTTGTAATGTTTCTTTTTTCCTATTGATAGTTTTATAAATTTTTTTTCTAAAAATAATTTATCATTAATAATAAATTTTTCATTATTTTCTAATTGATTATTTATTTTAATGCCATTTGATTTAATCAATCTTCTAATTTCACTCTTAGAAATATTTTTTGTAACATAAGCTACTAGCTCAACTATATTTTTATTTAATATATCTTTGTTAATTTTTATATTTGGTAAATTTTCACCAGAAGAATCTTCTTTAAATGTAGATGTGGCCATTTTTTCCGATTCTTGAGAAGCTTTTTTTCCATGCAGCATTTCAGTAGCTTTGTTTGCAAGTACATTTTTTAAATCATTAATATTATTTTCTTTAATTTTTTCAATTTTATTTAAAGAAATGTTAGTAAACATTTTTAAAAATTTAACCACATCTCTATCATCTGTATTTCTCCAAAACTGCCAATATTCATATGGAGATAACATTTTTTTATCTAGCCAAACTGCTCCTTTTTCTGTTTTACCCATTTTAACACCTGAAGCTAAAGTTATTAAAGGTGTAGTTAAACCGTACGCTTGATTTCCAGATTGCCTTTTAATTAACTCAACACCATTAACTATATTCCCCCATTGATCCGAACCACCTATTTGCATTAAACAATTTTTACTCTTGTTGAGTTCAAGAAAGTCATATGCTTGTAAAATCATATAATTAAATTCCATATAACTTAAAGATTGTTCTCTTTCCAAACGTAATTTCACACTATCAAAGCTTAACATTTTATTAATAGTAAAATGTCTTCCTATTTCTCTTAAAAATTTAATATAATTTAATTTTCCTAACCATTTATAATTATTTACAAAAATAGGTTTCAATTTTGGATTATTTGTTTTTAAAAAAATTTTGAAAACATTTTGAATATTTTTTATGTTTTTTTCAATTTGTTTTTCAGATAAAATTTTTCTAGTTTCTTCTTTACCAGATGGGTCTCCTATTCTTGTGGTACCTCCACCGAGTAATACGATAGGTCTGTGCCCATGATTTTGCAACAATCTTAGACACATAATTTGCATTAAACTACCAACATGCAGACTAGATGCTGTGCTATCAAAACCAATGTAAGCGTTAATACTTTTTTTATCTAGTAAATCAGATAAATCATTTTCATTTGTACATTGATAGAAGTACCCTCTATCTTTAAATTCTTTTAAAAATTTATTCATAGGTCTATACTTCCACAATATAGAAAATTTTATAAAAAAAAATAAGAATGGAAAAAATTTATACATCTTTAGGATTAATGAGCGGAACATCCATGGATGGTGTAGATGTTTCAATTATTCAAACTGACGGAAAATACAAATATAAGCCGATTTTAGACAAATATTATGAATATCCTAGGAGTATTTATACAAATTTAACTATGCTTAGAGATAAAATAAAAAAATCTAAAGATCTAAAAAAACACCAAAAACAATTAAAAATACTTGAAAAAAAAATTACATTTTTTCATGCTAAGGCGGTTAATGAAATTCTAAAAAATAAAAAAATAAAAGTAGATTTTCTAGGCTTTCATGGTCAAACAATTTATCATAATGCAAAAGAAAAGTTATCAAGGCAATTAGGAGATGGAAAATTGCTGTCTAAACTTACAAAAAGAAACGTAGTTTATGATTTTAGGCAAAATGATTTAATAAACGGAGGAGAGGGAGCACCTTTAACGCCTTTATTTCATCAATTGATAACTAAAAAAAAAAAAATAAATTTACCAGTTAATTTTTTAAATTTAGGAGGAATAGCAAATATTACCAATGTAAAAAATTACAAACCTAATGGTTTAATAGGCTATGATATAGGACCAGGAAATTGTTTAATTGATTTATGGATTAGAAAGAATACAAAAAAAAAATATGATTCCAAAGGCCTGATAGCTAAAAAGGGAAAATGTGATGCAGCAGCTCTCTACGAAATGATTAGGAAACTTGAAAAAAAAACTCATATTTCATTTTCTCAAAAACGTTCGTTTGATATAAAAGATTTTACATTAACAGATGATTTTAGAAAACTTTCTCTAGAAGATGGTGCGGCCACATTAACAAATTTTACTATTTTATTATTATTTGATTTTATTAATAAAAAAAAAAAAGAAAAAATAATTTTATGTGGAGGTGGAAGAAAAAATACTTTTATTGTTAAAGAACTAAAGAAAAACAGTAATAAAAAAAACTTATTATTAATTGACGATTATAATATTAACGGAGATTACATAGAGTCCCAAGCATTTGCCTATCTAGCCATTAGATCTTATTTAGGTTTGCCAATTTCTTTTCCTAACACAACCGGGTGTAAAAAACCAAGTGTTGGTGGAACACTGGTAAAAAATTATTAATAAAGCGCTGTTTCTTTTTCTATATATTTATTTAGTGATCTAATTAGTTTTTCGTCTGCTTTAGAAAAAAAATGATTAGCATCTGGAATTACATCAAATTCTACTTCAATTCCTTTTTGTGCACTTAATCTTTTATTTAATTCGTTTATACTCTCAAAAGGAACCAATTCATCTTTCTTTCCATTTATTAGAATTCCAGAAGTTGGACAAGGTGTAAGAAAAGAGAAATCATAAACATTAGGCTGTGGTGAAATTGCAACAAATCGATTTATTTCTGGTCTTCTCATTAATAGTTGCATTGCAATTAAAGAACCAAAAGAAAATCCAGATATCCAACACTGTGAGTTATCAAAATTTTCTTTTTCTAACCAATCAAGAGCTGCAGCAGCATCAGCTAATTCACCTTGGCCATTATCAAATTCACCATCACTTTTTCCAACACCTCTAAAATTAACCCTACAAACAGAGAAATCATTGTTCATAAAAGTTTGAAATGTGTCAACCACAACTTTATTATTCATTGTTCCTCCATATTGAGGATGTGGGTGCAAAACTAAGCATATTGGAGAAGTATTTTTTCTACTCTTATAATATTTTGCCTCAAGTCTTCCAGCAGGACCAGGTATAAATACTTCTACAATTTTGTTATTTTTTGATTTCATTGATGATTAATTTTAAATTATAAATATGTTTTTCTACCAAAATCGAATGTTAAAAAGCAAGTACTTATATTATTTAAACTTGACTAAAATAGTCAGGTATATATAAAGCTAAAAGACTGCGAAAAATATGAAATTATCAAGTAAAGGCAGATATGCTGTAATGGCATTGACGGACTTAGCTCGTTTTAATCAAAACAATCCTATATCTCTTAGAGATATATCTTTAAGACAAGGTATTTCTTTAGTCTACTTAGAACAATTATTTTTAAAATTAAAAAATAATAATGTTGTAAAAAGTATAAGAGGACAAAAGGGTGGATACATACTCGCAAGAAAAGCATCAGATATAAAAATTTCAGAAATTTTTTTTGCAGTTGAAGAGAATGTAAAAACAATTGGTTGTGAAAAGCACTCTAAAAAAGGCTGCAATGGAAGATCAGCAAAATGCATTTCTCATAATTTATGGGACGAACTAGAAGATTATATTAATAATTTTTTTCAAAAAAAAAATCTTGGTGATCTAATAAATAAAACAGAAAATAGAGCTTAATGAGAGAAAAACAAATAGAAAAATTAAAAGATTATAAATATGGTTTTTCAACAGATATTGAAAATTTTAAAGCTCCAAAAGGTTTAAATGAGGATGTTATAAAATTTATATCAAATATAAAAAAAGAACCAAAATGGTTACTTGAATGGAGATTAAAAGCTTTTGAAAGATTGAAAGTTTTAAAAGAACCAAACTGGCAAAAACCTAAGTATCCAAAAATTGATTATCAGGACTTATATTATTATTCAGCTCCAAAAAACTTTAAAGAAAAACCAAAAAGTCTTAATGAATTAGATCCAAAACTATTGGAGACTTATAAAAAACTTGGAATACCCTTGCAAGAACAGAAAAGATTAAATGGTATTGCAGTTGATGCAGTATTTGATTCAGTTTCAGTTGCTACAACATTTAAAGAAAAGCTAACAGAAAAGGGTGTAATTTTTTGTTCAATATCTGAAGCTATACAAAATCATCCTGATTTAGTTAAAAAATATCTTGGAACAGTTATACCTTTAACTGATCATTTTTTTGCAACTTTAAACTCAGCAGTTTTTACAGACGGTTCATTTGTCTACATACCACCTAAAGTGAGATGCCCAATGGAATTATCTACATATTTCAGAATTAACGCATCCGACACAGGACAGTTTGAAAGAACATTAATCATTGCTGACAAAGGAAGCTATGTTAGTTACCTAGAAGGTTGCACAGCTCCTATGAGGGATGAAAATCAATTACATGCAGCTAATGTAGAACTTGTTGCTTTAGAAGATGCCGAAATAAAATATTCCACAGTACAAAATTGGTATCCTGGAGACAAAGATGGAAAAGGTGGAATTTATAATTTTGTTACCAAGAGAGGTCTTTGTAAAGAAAATAATTCCAAAATTTCTTGGACGCAAGTTGAAACAGGTTCCGCTATAACATGGAAATATCCAAGTTGTATTTTAAAAGGCGATAATTCTGTTGGTGAATTTTATTCAATTGCTATAACTAACAATCATCAAAAAGCAGACACAGGTACAAAGATGATTCATTTGGGCAAGAACACTAAAAGTAAAATTATATCTAAAGGAATTAGCGCTGGATTTTCAGATATGACTTATAGAGGTTTAGTAGATGTTTTTCCAAAAGCAATAAATTCAAGAAATTATACTCAATGCGATTCTTTATTGATGGGTAGTAAGTGTGGAGCTCATACAGTTCCATATATTAAAAATAAAAATTCAAAGTCAAACATCGCTCATGAAGCAACAACGTCAAAAATAAGCGAGGAACAAATGCATTATTGTCAACAAAGGGGATTGAACTCGGAAGAGGCTGTTGGACTAATAGTCAATGGTTTCTGTAAAGAAGTGCTGCAGCAATTACCAATGGAGTTTGCGGTTGAGGCGCAGAAGTTGGTTGGCATTAGTTTGGAAGGAAGCGTAGGTTAAATGCTTAAAATAAATAATTTAAAGGCAACAATTGATAAAAAATTAATTTTAAATGGATTTACGCTTGAAATAAATCCAGGCGAGGTGCACGCAATAATGGGACCAAATGGTTCAGGAAAAAGCACATTATCAAATATATTGTCAGGCAAAAAAGGTTACGATATTTCAGGTGAAGTCTTATTTGAAAATAAAGACCTATTTCAACTAGAAACAGATGAGAGAGCACACAAAGGTATCTTTTTAGCTTTTCAATATCCATTAGAGATACCAGGAGTTAATACAAATATATTTTTAAAAACATCTTTAAACGCAATTAGAAAAGCAAGAGGAGAAAAAGAATTGGATGCAATAGAGTTTTTAAAATTAGTAAAAGAAAAAGCAAAAAAATTAAAATTTGATGAAGAACAATTAAATAGACAATTAAATGTTGGTTTTTCAGGAGGTGAAAAAAAGAAAAATGAAATTTTACAAATGTTAATTTTAAATCCTAAACTTTCTATTTTAGATGAAACGGATTCTGGGCTGGATATAGATTCTCTTAAAATAGTCTCCGAAGGTGTAAATTCATTAAGAGAGAAAAATAATTCTTTTTTAATAATTACTCATTATCAAAGATTGCTAGATTATATTAAACCAGATTTTGTCCACGTACTAATAAATGGAAAAATAATCAAATCAGGTGGACCTGAATTAGCTTTAGAATTGGAAAAGAAAGGATATGAAAATTTTAGTTAAATGGAAAAACAATTAAAAATAGATTTTGAAAAAATTATAAAAAATTCGAAATTTTCAAAGAAAGATATAGAACATAAGGAAAATAATTTAAATAAATTTATAGAGAGTGGTTTTCCTAATAGGAAACTTGAAAATTGGAAATTTTCAGACATCAGCCAAATTATAAAAAAAAATATTGGTGATTTAAGTTTTTACAATGATTATTCATCGTCAAATAAAGTCGACTCTTCAGTTTTTGTTGATGGACTAGATCACAATAAGATTGTTTTTATAAACGGAAAAATTGAAAAAATAGATTTTAAATATGAAGAAAAAGATAATATCGAGATATTGGATGATTTTGAATTAAAAGATAACTCAAGCAATGTAAACTCTCTTACAAGCCTAAACAATGCTTTTAAAAATAAGCATTGTAAAATTATTATTAATGAAAATTACTCTTTAAAAAAACCTTTAATAATCTATCACACAACTAACAATCAAATTAAGTCTAAAAATATTAATTTAAGATTAGATTTTTTATTAAAAAAAAATAGCTCTATAAGCCTTATTGATATATTTAATGATACATCTAAAAAAAATTTTATAAATATATTTTGCAATTTTGAATTACATCAAGACTCAATTTTAAAAAATTATAAAATAGATAAATTAGAAAATAACAATATTAAGTACTGTTATAATAATATAGAGCAAGACACTAACAGTATTTCAGAAACATTTATTTTATCTTCAGGTTCCAAATTTATAAAAAATGAAATTAATTGTAATTTAAATGGAAAATATTCATCTGCTTTTATAAATGGAATTTTTTCTCTTAAAGATCAAAATCATCATGAAATTAGATCAAATATTAATCATCTCATAGATAACACAAAAAGTTATCAATTGATCAAAAGTGTACTAGAGAACGAGTCAAAATCCGTTTATCAAGGGAAAATATTTGTAAACTCAAAAGCACAAAAGACTGATGGATATCAATTAAGTAAAGCAATACTTTTAAGTGATACTTCAGAATTCAATGCTAAACCGGAATTAGAAATATACGCAGATGATGTGAAATGTTCTCATGGATCGGCATCAGGAAGTTTAAATGAAGATTCAATATTTTATTTAATGTCAAGAGGTCTTAATTATAAAGAGGCAAAAGAACTTTTAATAAATGGGTTTTTATTAGATGTTGTTGAAAAAATTACTCACAATGAAATTAAAAACTTAATTAAAAACATGATTGGATTAAAAGAATGAATGTTAGTGATACAAAAAAAGAATTTCCAATTTTTGATAATAAAGTTCATAATAACGATCTTATATATTTAGATAGTGCAAATTCGTCCCAGAAACCTAGAGTTGTTATAGATAGAATATATGATTTTTACACAAAAGAATTTTCTAACGTTGGAAGAAGTGTTCACTACTTAGCAATTGCTGCAACTAATCTATATGAAAATACTAGAGTATCTGTTCAAAAATATATCAATGCATTTGATAAAAATGAAATTGTTTTTACCAAAGGTGCTACCGAGGCAATAAATCTTGTTGCTAACACTTTTGGACAAAAATATTTGGAAGAAGGAGATGAGGTTTTATTAACCGAACTAGAGCATCATTCAAATTATGTCCCATGGCATTTTTTAAGAAAATCAAAAAATATTAAAATAGAATTTGCAGAAATAAATAATGACGGTGATATAACTTTAGATTCAATTGAAAGAAAAATTACAAACAAAACAAAAATTATATGCGTTACTCATCTTTCAAATGTTACTGGAGCAATCCTTCCTATTAAAGATATAGCGAAATTGGCACATTCAAAAGGAATTCCAATTCTTATTGACGGATGTCAAGGTGCCCCACATTTAAAATTAGATATGCAGGATCTAGATTGTGATTTTTATGCGATATCTGGACATAAAATGTATGGACCCACAGGAATTGGAATATTATATGCTAAAAAAAAATGGCTTGATGAACTCCCACCATATCAAGGTGGCGGAGGAATGATAAAAGAAGTTAATAAGAATGTTATTTCTTATGGAGATTTACCTAATAAATACGAAGCTGGAACTATGGCAACAGCACAAGTAATAGCTTTTAATGAGTCTATAAAGTTTTTAGAAAAAATTGGAATTGATAATATTGAAAAACATGAAAAAGAATTATTGAATTATGCTACAGAAATATTGGGCAATAATAATTCAATTAATATAGTGGGTAATCCAAAAAATAAAGGTGGAGTAATATCTTTTACAATTGAAGGTGTTCATCCACATGATATAGCAACTATATTAGATGAGGACGGAGTAGCAATTAGAGCCGGACATCATTGTTGCCAGATACTTCATCAAAAACTTGGATTGCCAGCAACAGCTAGAGTATCTTTTGGTGTATATAATACCAAAGAAGACATTGATCAATTAGATAAATCAATAGAGAAATGCAAAAATATTTTTAATTTAAAATGAATTTAAAAGAATTATACCAAGAAATAATTTTAGACCATGGTAAGAATCCAAGGAACCTAAGAAAAACAGATAATTTTAATAAAGATGCAAAGGGCTACAATCCCCTATGCGGAGATAAAGTGCATGTATATTTAAAATTAAATGAAAATAAAAAAGTTGAAGACATTTCTTTTGAAGGAAGTGGTTGCGCTATATCAATGGCATCTGCATCTATAATGACAGATCTTGTGAGAGGAAAAGAAGAAATAGAAGTAAAAGAAATTGTTAGTGATTTTTTAGATATGATTAAAGAAAAAAATGAATTGAGTAATAAAATTTTAAAAGACGATGAAAAAACTAAATTAATGTGTTTATCTGGAGTAAAAAAATATCCAATGAGAGTTAAATGTGCCACTTTATCTTGGCACACATTAACTTCGGCTTTAGAAAATTCACAAATAACTATTAATACTGAAAATTAATTTTATGGATTTAAAAGAAAAAGTAATTGCAGAAATAAAAAAAATTTATGACCCTGAAATTCCTGTAAATATTTATGAATTAGGTTTGATCTATGATGTTTCTGTAAAAAATAAGAATGTTAAAGTTAAGATGACACTAACCACTCCCAACTGTCCAGTTGCAGAAAGTTTGCCGAAAGAAGTTAAAGATAGTATAATGGAAATTAAAGGGATAGGAAAAGTTGATCTTGATTTAGTTTGGGAACCACAGTGGGACAAATCAATGATGTCGGAAGCTGCAAAATTAGAATTAAATTTATGACAAAACAAATTATTTCACTAAGTGAAAATGCTGCAAAAAGAATAAAAGAAATTATGTCTGTAGCAGAAAAAAACTCTGTAGGTGTTAGAGTGGGAGTTAAATCTGGTGGATGCGCAGGAATGTCATATATTATGGAATATACAAAGAAAATAAATCCTAATGATGAAGTAATAAAAGATAAAGGAGTGAAGGTTTTTATAGATTCGGCTGCAGTAATGTACCTTTTAGGCACTGAAATGGACTATAAAAAAAGTAATTTTTCATCATCATTTATATTCAATAATCCTAATGAAACTGAAAGATGTGGATGTGGAGAATCTTTTAAGGTATAATAACGATTATGAGAGATACTAAACATTTAGAAAAACACTCAAATAAACTTGCAGAAAGCAAAAAAGAAAAAAACCTTTTTAGATCTCAACGTAAAGCAGTAGAAGCTGGTGCGCATGGCACTTTGGAATATACTATTAAAAAAGGTTCTAACAAAAACAAAATAGCTGACAATAAAATTTTAAAAAGTAAAAAATAATTTTAAGAACTATAATACATTTCAAACTCCATTGGGTGAGGAGTATGTTCAAGATTGTAAATTTCTTCAAATTTTAATGCTATAAAAGCATCAATTTGATCATCAGAAAATACACCACCTTGTTTTAAAAAACCTCTATCTCTGTCCAAGCTTTCCATTGCTTCTCTTAATGAGCCACAAACTGTAGGAATGTTTTTTACTTTATGTTCTGGTAATGCATATAAATCTTCGTCAAGAGGTTTACCTGGGTTAATTTTATTTTTAATTCCATCTAATCCTGCCATTAGCATTGCTGAAAAAGTTAAATAAGGATTCCCTGCGGCATCAGGAAATCTGATTTCACATCTTGCGCCATTTTTACTTAATGTTATTGGAATTCTACACGAAGCAGATCTGTTTCTTGCTGAGTAAGCTAATAGAACTGGAGCTTCAAAACCAGGAATTAATCTTTTGTAACTATTAGTAGTTGCATTTGAAAATGCATTTATAGCTTTTGCATGTTTTAGTATTCCACCAATGTAATGCAGAGCAGTATCAGATAAACCTGCATATTTATTTCCAGAAAAAACAGGTTTTTTATTTTTCCAAATTGATTGATGAATATGCATTCCTGATCCATTGTCTCCTTTAACAGGTTTTGGCATAAAAGTTGCAGTTTTACCAAACGAATGAGAAACCATATGTACCACATACTTATAAAGTTGCACGTTATCTGCTTGAGTTACCAAAGTATTAAACAGCATACCAAGTTCATGTTGACTAGGAGCTACTTCATGATGGTGTTTTTCAACAGTGATACCAACATCTCTTAAACCTTTTAAATATTCTCCCCGCATATCTTGTGCACTATCAACAGGTGGAACCGGAAAATAACCACCCTTAATACCAGGTCTATGACCCATGTTTCCATTTTCATATTTTTTTCCTGTGTTGTAGGGACCTTCGATGCTATCAATTTTAAAACTTGTTTCGTTCATATCATTTTTATAATGAACATCATCAAATACAAAAAATTCAGGCTCAGGTCCAAAATAAGCTTTATCACCAACACCAGTAGATTTTAAATAAGCTTCAGCCTTTTTAGCAATTCCTCTTGGATCTCTTTCATAAGAATTTCTTTTAACTGCATCGTGAATATCACAGAATAGAACAAGGGTATTATGCGAAGTAAAAGGATCAACAACTTTTCTACTTAAATCAGGTTTTAAAATCATATCTGACTCATTGATAGCTTTCCAGCCCGCAATAGAAGATCCATCGAAAAACACACCTTCATTTAACATTTTTTCATCAACTATTGTCGAGTCCATAGTTAAATGCTGCAGTTTTCCTCTTGGATCAGTAAATCTAAGATCAACGTATTCGATCTCCTTATCTTTCATTAATTTTAAAACTTGTGTAGAGCTCATATTTCTTTCCTATTAAATTTTGTTAGTTTCTAATATCAAAAAATTATAGATTAATATTGTTTATTATTAATATATCACCTATGCATTTCTTACATATATAAATGGGAATTAATAAGAAATTATGAATTCACAATTTGTTACAATTATTAGTTGAATGGAAGATCTGTTAAATAAAGAATCGGTACAAAGAGTTATCAAAGTTTTAAGAGATTTTGATTCCAATCTAAAAGTACAGGCACTAAGTAGTTCCGCCAGAACAGCATTAGATGCCGCAAATTCATTAAATTGTGAAGTTGGAGCAATAGTAAAAAGCCTATTGTTTAGAACTGAAGATACCTTTCTTCTAAGCTTAGTTTCTGGTGATAAAAGATGTTCCTTGAATAAATTAAAAAAAATTACACAAATAAAAGATATTAGCATGGCCTCACCTGAAGATGTCAAAACTCAAACCGGATATACAATTGGAGGAGTTTCTCCAATTGGTCATTTAAAAAAAATAAATATATTTGTTGATAGTTCTTTAGAAAGATTTGAAGATATTTTTGCAGCAGCCGGACATCCAAATTGTGTCTTTAAAATAGATTTTAAAAATCTTTTAAAAATTACCCAAGGTGAGATAAAAGACATTGTAGAATGAGAGAACCTAAATTAATCGACTATTGTTTGCTTACATTTTTAGCTTTAATTTGGGCATCCGCTTTTTTTAATATTAAAATTGCAACATATTCTTACGGACCTGTTATGATTGCTTTTTTAAGAATATTTTTTGGAGCAATTCCTGTTGTTGGACTTTGTTTATTTAAAAAAATAAAAATAGAAGCATTTTCAAAAGATTGGTATTGGTTTGCATTAATTGGAATTGTTAATTTAGTAATACCTTTTTTTTTAATAGCTTATGGTGTTCAAAAGGTGCAAAGCAACTTAGCTGCAATTTTAATGGCAACAACACCTCTAAGTGCAACAGTATTAGCTCATTTTTTTACTCAAAATGAAAAGATTAATTTTACAAAAATTTTTGGTGTTCTTATAGGATTTTCGGGAATAGTTTTTTTATTTTCTGATAAATTTTTAATTAATGAAAATAACTTTATTTCTGCAATTTTTATTTTAGTTGGATCAACTTTTTATGTCATTGGAGGATTATTAACTCTTAAAGTTAGTAATAAAAAAAATGAAAATGTAACTTCTTCAATATTAATATGGGCAACAATATTTATATTGCCGATAAGTTTGGTTCTTTATTATTTTAATCCAACAAATGCTTTTGCATTTATAAACGATATACATTTTTCACATAGAATGGATTCAACATTATCATTAATTTATCTAGGAACTGTGCCAACAGGAATTGCATGGTTAATTAGGTTTAGAATTTTAAAAAATAATGGTTTAGTTTTTCAGGCTCAAGTAGCTTATTTAATTCCTATTTTTGGTATAATTCTTGGTTATTTATTTTTAAATGAATTGATTACTTCAAAAGTATTGATAGCTCTAATAGCTGTTATAATAGGAATTTATTTAGTTAAAAAATCAAACAAAATTAATATTGTTTCAGGTTAGAAATTACTATGGGTACACTTGTTTCAAAAAACGAAATTGAAAAATTTAATCAAGACGGAGCTATTTTTTTAAAAAACAAGTTTGATATCAAATGGATAGAAAAGTTAAAAAAAGGAATTGAAAAAGATATAAAAAATCCAAGTCCCAGATTCAAATCTCATACTTTAAAACCAAATGTTCCTGCCTATTTAGAAGATTATTGGACTTGGGATTTAGCACCTGAATTTAAAGATTTCGTTTATAATTCTCCATACGCTGAAATCGCATCAGAATTAATGTCTGCAGAAAAAATTAATCTTGTTATGGATAATTGGTTTTTAAGGGAGGCTGGTTCAAAATCATCAACTCCTTTTCATCACGACATAAGTTATTTTGATATGGATGGAACCATGTGTGTTCTTTGGTTGCCACTACAAGCTACCGGAAAAGACGAAGGTGTAGCTTGGGTTAAAGGTTCTCATTTATGGAATAAGCTTTTTTTAAGAGTTTTTTTTAAAGATGGACACAAGGTTGAAGGTAATGAATGTATAATAAATGGAAAAAAGTATGAATTGCCTCCTGACATTTTAGGTAATAAAGAAAAATATGAATTTTTAAAATGGGATTGCGAACTAGGAGACTGTGTTATCTTTGATATGAGAACTCTTCATGGAACTCTTAGTTCTTCAATTCCTCAGAAAACTTTAAGTCGTTATACCTTAAGAGTTGCAAAAGAAGATGCAAAAATTAGTTATGTTGGAGATTGGACAAGCTATAATTATAGGAAAGCGATG
>Ga0208408_1001278_pt1 | contig 14510 bp, 15 predicted proteins | sample ETNtaG_4_FD_185776 | JGI IMG/M metagenome (GOLD analysis project Ga0208408, IMG submission 185776) | Marine microbial and viral communities from oxygen minimum zone, Eastern Pacific Ocean - ETNP201406SV67 (SPAdes) (version 2) | ecosystem: Environmental > Aquatic > Marine > Oceanic ... | reverse complement strand
TTCGTTCCCGAGGAAGTCAGGCTCGAGGCGGGAATCGTTCCAGGATTCGTCAGGATGAGCGTCGGGATAGAGGACGTAGAAGACCTTTGGTCGGACATCGATCAGGCTCTGAAAGAAAGCCAACCGTGAATGGGTTTTTTTGCATGGACGTCGCACTTCTGATCGCGACCCTCGTGTTCATCATCCCGATGTGCTTTAGCCCCGGACCCAACAACGTGCTATGCGCTGCCCATGGCTCTCAGCACGGATTCAAGGGAACGCTAACCCTAATCTCAGGCATGGCTGTCGGTTGGTCAATCCTTGGCCTATTCGTGGGTGGGGCAACCGTCTTCATGGAGGATAACAAGGAGTTCTTCGACATACTGACATTCATCGGGGCCGGGTACATAGCCTACCTCTCATTCAAGATCGCAACATCTGACCCGTTGGCCGAGGGATCCGAAGAGAACGAGCGCCTCGGGTTCTCCACTGGGGTCGCCATCCAGTTCGTGAACGGCAAGGCATGGATCCACTTCCTTGTCCTGATGACCACATTCGGAGCCCTATTCGGGACTGGGTTCTCGGGTAAGGCACTGCTAGTCCTCCTCAACGTGATGTTCGGCCTTCCCGCTGTGATGTCATGGGCGGCGTTTGGAACCGTTTTGAGAAGAGCATTCTCAACTCCGAGTTCCGCTATCGCACTCAACAGAGCAATGGGGGCTTCGCTGTTCACAGTGGCGGTTTGGATTGTCACCCATTAATGGTGCAGAGGGCAGGATTCGAACCTGCGAAGCACTACGCACTGGGACCTCATCCCAGCCCCTTTGACCACTCGGGTACCTCTGCTCGTGAGTCAGCGGGCTTACGACGGCCTATTTCAGAGGTAGCCTAACTTCCACATTACCAGATATCCTATGGGTAGCATGGGAAGGCAGATTGCGAATGCCCTTCGAAAAGCTCTCCACACACCGTCTTCGTGCCCTTCAGGGATATTATCAGCGACCACTACAACCAACTCCTCGATTAGATCTGCACCCGGAGACCCGCTATTGGCCATACTACTCCCTCAGAACTCTATCCCGACCTTGGCAGCCATAGGAGGTGCCTGGCCTGTTTTGGCGTAGTAGAACAGCGACGCTCTGTTCACCGCTTCAACAGTTGAGAAGAAGAGAACCATGAAGAGGAGCCCCACGGAAAGGATCACCATACCCAGGATGAAACCTACCTCACCCACCATCATCAGAGGAACGGATACGCAAAACAGAAGGAGCATGCTGAGAACCATTAGCATCCCGGTTCCAATATGGGACGCCACATCCTCGCCCCAAGTCCTCTTGAACAGCTCCGTCGACCTACTCATGCCATCGAGCACACCCGCTCTCTCCAGGACGATCATGGGGATCACGAAGAATGTGACAATCCACCAAGCGATGCCTATGATGAAACTAGCCAGCCCTGCAACAATCCTGAGTGGAACAGGCGAGTCTTCGCTGTGGGCAAGGCCCTCGAGGGCCTGGACGAAAAGCCCGACTGTGCCTGCAATTACCCCCCAAATCAGAATCTGGGGGAGGCACTTCATCGCTTGCCCTATGCCGTAGAAGAAACGGGGGTTAGTCCCCGAGCTGAGGCGCTCGTGGGCGCTTGCGATGATCGCAGCGTTCCAGAAGACTGTGATTACAGACACCAACAAGTAGAATACGAACCAAATTGCCATGTGAGCAAAAATCAACTCGCTGCCGCATTCTTCACCCACGCACTCTGAGTCTGAGGCGATTACATCCAGACCGACCGAGCCGGAGATCGCCGCACCGATTGCTACCAGAGAAAATAGGGCCGAAAGAAAAGTGTAGACCATCAGTTCCGGGTCAGCTCTGACTACCTCCACACCAAGTCTCGTCATCTTCCAGCCCCGGGAGATCCTCTCCCCAAACCCAATCCATCCTCCGCCTCTGCGCAACATCCATGCATCCGTTACCGTCGTCATGGTGGAATTCTAGTGGTTTGGAGTAATAACGATATTCACGGAATCCCCAACCGAGACTCTACCTTCTCGTACAACGCGTGCTAACCATCTCGACCAACCAAACTCCTGTTCGTGGTCGACTCTACCGAACCGCCTACCAATGAACGACTCACCGATCTTTGAGCAAGGGGCACAATGTTCGCTGAGCTCCATTACGACGTCACCAACCTCCAGTCTCGATCCCTCTACCAGGGAATCCCAATCTACTCCCCGAATTGTTAGGTTCTCGCCAGTCGACCCTACCTCTATCGGATGACCCTCCAGCTTCAGTTCCTCGATTCGTTCGAGGGAGAAGATGCAGACCGCTCTATCGGTATCTCCTCCCCGGCTTTCTCGGAATTCGTTGAAATCGCCCTCGACGCCATTCTTCCTGATTCTTGCAGCCTCCACCGAACTCTTGGGCACGCCACCGGAACTGATGTTAATCGAGTGAACCCAACCAGTCATCCTAAGACCTCGGAGAAATCAATCTCTACATTTAGCCTATCAACCATTTCCACATATCTCTTCGAGAGCAACTCATCGGGCTCCCTCAGATTGTGCTTCCAGAACCTCCATGCGCCTATCGATAGAGTAGCAAAACGGTGAAGGAAAGGGAAGCAAGAAAGCTCATCTTCGGTGAGTCTTCTGATGCTCTGATAACCATCGAACAGAGACCTCCATCGCCCCCACACTGGTTCTGCACCATCCCATCCGAACCCAACGCACGACATTGCCAGATCGAAAGCCATCGGCCCAACCCAAGCCTCCTCTAAATCGAGAATCGCAGATACACCACCCCCGCTTCCAATCACGTTGTCTGGAAACAAATCTCCATGGAGGATTCCTCGCGGCAGATTCGATGGGAAATCACGCCTAATCTCAGCAATCTGGGAAGATAGGATTTCGACGAAGGGATTGACCAGTCCCTTCTCGGAAGACAGCGAAACCACTTCATCGAAGAGATCGAAACCCATCCTGTAACTATCGGGAAAGCAGTCTGCAACGGGAATGAGATGCATCCTTGCCTGTATCTCACCCAAATTCCACAGAGATTCCTCGTCCAGCCCTAGCATCCCTCCTGCAACAAATGGAAGCAGAGTCCATGCGATCCCGTCCTTGATGGCCAAATACCCACCATCAGTGAGAATAATCGGGACCGTGGTCGGGATTCCGTTGTCATGCAGATGAATATGGCAGTCGATTACTCTGCTGACTTCCTCAACGGTGTTTGCATACCATGCCTTTAGAACGAAAGAAGATCCATCTTCCAGCATCAACTGTAAGTTGGTATTGTCCCAACCGCCCTCCAGCGGAGTAATCGATTCCAGACCTCCCAAACCAGCTCTCGAAATGAGCCACCCAGCATCAGCAAGCGACACCAATCTACTCGCTCCCACTATCGGAACCCGACCCCATTCTAGCTCGAATCTGACTCTCCCAGTTCGAGTGTTCGAAACCAGTCAAGATGCCGAAAAGCGAAATCTCCTCGCATAATTCACCGCCACAAGCCAAATAATGCTGGTCGCCCAGGGGAACGTAATCTTCTTCCGTGCTCAATACCGGCAATCTGTAGATATTCCAGTCTCTCCTTTGTAGGAATTTTACTATCGGAGATTTAATGAACTTGGGAATCAGTGAGAAACCAAACATTACGATAGTTCCGACTACTGTGGTCCTACGGTTGCTCGAGGCTGCGTTTGCGTGCCTGTCCATGTTCACGTCATAGTCCCATTCTTCAATTCCGAGGAAACCCTCGATCTCTCTGACTACCTCGATTGGCTCGGATCTCATCCTAGAGCTATCGATAATCACAAACCTATCCAGGTCAAAATGATCCAACCAATTTCTCATCGAAGTCCCGTACAATGAATCAACACGTAATGAATGATCCATCCAAGCTTCCTCGAAATTCTCCCAACTTCGGTTGTTTTCCTGATCCTCGCCAGTGCTTCGAACCATATTCCAATGACTCACTGTTCTGGCTACGGGCTCCCTTATGCAGAGAACGAATCTAGCATCGGGGAAATTGGATTTTATTCGTCCCGGGGCAATGGGGCAGGAAAATGTGTGTACGGATGCATCCATCTTCAGACCATCTCCAGAAAAGAATGCGCTGTACTTGGACCAATCTGGCCCCTCCTCATCCCTGGCGAACGTTCCTTTGTGTGTAGCCACGAAGTTTGGCTCCTTGGGGTTGGATAGGCTGATTCCAGGATGCTGATCTAGGACACTTGACAACCATGTGGTACCGGCCTTTGGCACACCGACCAAGAAAACATCCACACCCAACACCCTCACTGTTCGGGTAGGGGCATATCATTTCACTTTCATCATGACCGAACCTGTCTTTGCCAAGCATAGGCATAAAACGGAATATTCCCGCCTCTCGGATAACATGCCCATAATGTGGCTTACTACATGACCGGATGAGGAAAAATGAAAATCTCCGCCAAAAACACGTATCACTTCCTAAGAGACATGGCGAGGGTCGCCATCAGGGGCGAACTGGACTCTCCTGATTTCATCATTCTAGACGAAAAGGAAGTTGTCTTCGCCAGTGTGGCAAAATCAGCATGCTCGTCGATAAAGACCGCCATATACGGAACACCACCCGCAGGAATCCAGATTCACCAACACACCTCTCATCTCTCTCACAGAAGAATACCTAAGAAGAAAACCTCGTATTTCGTCTTCGCAATCGTCCGAGACCCGTATGAGAGACTCGCTTCCTGCTATCGTGCCAAGTTCAACAAAGTGGACGAATCCAAGTTCATGTTCTCCAATTATCTGTTTGGTTATCTAAAAAACGACGACTCGTTCGAGGAATTTGTCAGGAAGGTCTCGAAGATCCCAGATAAATTGTGCGACAGGCACTTCAAGGCTCAAAACAAGATAGTCTTCGCTTCCGGGAAAAAGGTCGATTTCGTAGGAAAGTTCGAGAATCTGCCATCTGACTTTGAAGAGATCAGGGAAAGGTACGGCTTCGGAGAGCTTCCGGTCCTGAACAAGTCATCAGGAAGATCCGCCGCCGACCTATTCTCAGATGAAACTAGGGCATTGGCTTCAAAGAGGTACGAGAAAGACTTCGAGCTATTTGGATTCCCATATTGAGTAACATTGTCATGTTCCTCAGAACCGACAACGAAAAACCAGCCTTGGCATTCGGAAGACCATGGAGGGACGCGCTCCCCGGCTCCTCGTGTCCAAGGCAGCCATGGTTCGAAATGGGGGAGCTGCCCGAGACCTCCTTCGCAATTTACCTGAGTTGAGCAGTAGGTTCGAGGTGAAATTTTGCTGCCTCAACATACTGGATAGCCAGCGCGAGAAAATTGAGTCACTAGGTGTGGAAGTCATCTGCCCCGAGAACCAATGGGAGGCAAGGGGGGGAATCTGGAATGAGATTTCAGCAAAACAGGACCGGTCATCAAAGAAGGCATGGGAGTCTCTAGAAGGACTTAGTGGGGCCATCGAATGGGCCGATGCGATTCACCTGACCACCGGTGCTGGTTCAATGGACTTCACCTCAATGGTCCCAAGTTCCAAGCCTCTCCACCTCCACTTCCTGGAGTCCAAATCAGGGGTGTTCGACAATGTGAGCCACCTCAACAGCGATGGATCGGGGTCGTGGCGTGCGCACGTGGTCCATATTCTCCAGTTCTACCACCGAAGGAGAATCATCTCGTCATTCAATGGATTCAAGCAGAACGAGAAGTGGATTGTTAGCGCCAACTCAAACTACTCCGCGAGCAAACTAATGGAGGAATATGGAATCAGGGGTGGGGTCCTGTTCCCAGTAGTGGACCTGTCCGAATTCCAGAGAGAGGAAACACCCAGCGATGATCAGATATTCAACCGGCTGAGGAAGTCGAACGACTCAGAATACGTCGTGACTGTTGGCAATCTAAGCCGATTCAAGGGAGCCTTCGAGTCAGTCGAGCACATCGTTGGAAGCGCACTAGATTTGGTCTTGGTTGGAGGGGGGAGCGAGTCAGAGAACCAGAGTCTAGTGGCCTTTGGGAGGAAACGGGGAGTCAATGTACAGATATTATCGAACCTGGACAGCGTGGAGATGTCAATCCTGATGAAGAGATCGACTGCAGTTGTAGGTCTGGCACACGGAGAAGCGTTCGGACTGACCCCGATAGAATCCATGGCTTTGGGGGTTCCACCCATTTTCGTCAACGAGGGCGGGTACCGAGACACCATCTTAGACGGTGTTAACGGCAGACTAGTCACTAGAGGGAAAATTGACGATTGGAGCCAGGCATTCATGGAAGCCAGAGATTCGAACACAAGAGCGAGTTGGGCCGAATCAGGGCTTTCTAGAATCGAAGAGCTTGGCCTCAGCTCAGAGAACTACGCCTCACAACTGGACGAAAGGATACGTTCGTTGATCTGAAATCCAACACCGATTCATTCATCTCTGAATCATCAGGACGGCGAGTTGGGGATTTTCGTGTACTTACCGGGACTTTGGACCGCGAAGCAGATGGTATTGAGCGTGAGGAGGGCCTTGGGAAGCAAGCCAGCAGAGCCGTCATTCATCCTCACCTACCACAAGGTAGCAACCGTTCTCTGCAGGAAGGTGCTAATGGCATCAGCCGAAAGAATCGGCTGGAGGTACAATAGTGAGATGGGCGTCTCAACGGACATCGCATCTAATACAGACCTCCTGCACGTCATCCACGGAACTACGACTGATGATTTCCTGGATTCTGGGAGGAGAGGGATTAGGATAATCCGAGACCCAAGAGACGTAATCGTGTCTGGTTTCCTATACCACCAGAGATGCTCGGAGTTGTGGTGCGTTAATTCGGATTTCTCGGAACCCGACTATCCTCACCCACAGGTTCCACTGCCTCTTGCTCATAGAAATCTGGAAACCAGAGAGGCTTTCGTATCCCGCCTGGGCGGAGCCTCATACCAGAAGAAGATACGAGGGCTCGAACAGAACGATGGACTAATTTTCGAAATGGACGGGTTCGCCAGAATCACCATCGACGAGATGGTCAGTTGGAGGGAAAGAGACAACGTCATGACCATTAAGATGGAGGATCTAGTCTCAGATTTCGATAAGTCTTTCGATAAGATGTTCCGTTGGCTTGGCATCCCAGACCCCTCGATTCCAATTTGCTTGGAAATCGCTAGGGGCCATGACATGAACAGGATGAGGGAGGATCAAATAGCCTCGAATCCACACATCTCGACAGGAAAGCTCCGCAAGTGGGAGGAGTACTTCTCAAGTCAAGTCATGGAGGCATACGAGGAGAGATTCGGAGATGCCCACCTGACGTTGGGCTACGAGTAATATTCTGAGCACCCTTCCAGTGCGAGTAATTCAAGAATATCCCCGCTCCCGCTAGTATTGTGTTCGACCTCGCCTCCATCATTCTAGGCACGTTCCAAGATGACCTAGTCTCGGTTTTCGGTGATTCTATCGGTTGGTTCGTCGGCCACACCATTTTATTGGCCACGCTAGCGGCCATGGTTTTCGCAATCAGGGAGAGGGACCATGTCATCAAGCACTCGGGTTTCGGCAGGAGTCAGGCAATTGACCTCGGGACCTTCCTGTTACTGACCCTGGTGCTCTTCTACTTCTATAGCACAGTATGTGGCTTTGCAACGGCCCCGTCCCTATTCGTCGGAGCGACCTCGTCGCTTTTCATCAGGTGGTTAGTCACCATTCTAGGCTAACGCCGTCCTTTCAGATTCTAGTCACGGCGACGCTTCAAGATCACCATCAGGGAAATGAACAGGACAACTAGCAACGCCCCCCCTCCAATGAAGAACTTCTGATTCTCCTCTGTGACACCTAGATCCTCCAGTATCGTTCCATTAACATCAATTCCAACCGAGGGAATCACGGTCTCCTTCTCATTTACAGTTAGAGGGAAAGCGAAATCGCTTGAGCAGGACCATCCCGGATCAGTGTTTTCATCAACCACAATTAGGCAACCCTCCCATTTCTCCTGAAGGTTGGAGGGGGTGGTAAGGAGGAAATCGCAGTTGACCGATCCCATCGGATTTTGGATTTTGCAATCACCCATGGACATGTCATTGAAGCCCGACGGCCACATGCTCTCCTGCGCACTACCCTTCTCCAGTAGGTGAAGGGAGATTGCCATGTTGCTATCCTCGTTGCTATCACAGCTGTACACCACGGAGAAGGGCACGTCTTCACCAGCCTCAGCAAAGATAGCCGAAGGACGGGACAAAGAACACGTGGTGTAGGGGAGCACCTCCACGTCGATCCCCTCTTCATCCGAGAATCCGAAAATACTTACTGGAGCTCCGTTCCACTCGGTTACCACCGCACTCACGTTGACCTCGTATGTCCCTGCAGACTGCCCTGTTGAGGAAGCTAGCACAATCTGGAACGATTCGGTTTGTCTTCCTCCAACAGTCACGCTCCCGGGCCCTGCTACATCCAGTTCCCCCTGTTGATAGGTCAGCTCCACTGTTTCCGGAAAATCAGTTGGATTGGTCAATTCGCAATTTACCAGAGAACCGCCAGCCCCACCCAAGAGATCTATTTCCGTCGAATCATCACATTCCAGATCGGTATCTGGTAGAAATTGTGCCGAACTGCTGGGAGAAATACCACAAATTATCAGCAGACCGGCAATAAAAACGACCGAGAATGATCGATTAATCACGAATCTTCCTGACTTGTGACCGTCATAGACATTCGTATGGATTGCTATCGAACTCTTCGAATTGACCCCTCAAAGCATTCATGTCAACCACTCACGCCGAAAGAAATCATGGGCGAGGGACCGGACAAGCCGAAGGTCGAAATCACATCCCAGAGCACGAATGTTACTAGCGGCACCGATGTCCAGGAGAAACTGATTGTAGCGGCTAGGGTTTTCTCTGACCTCCTGAAGCCAACGTACGGTCCCCGAGGCCTCGACAAGATGCTCTACAAGACCGATGGAACCACCGCCGTCACCAATGACGGAGCCAAGATCGTAGCCGAGCTATTGGTCAGACACCCCGCCGCGAAGATGATGGTGTCCATGGCCGAGTCGCAGGAGGAGGACTGCGGGGATGGCGTCACAACTACAATGCTTCTTTGCGGCTCGCTACTCATTGAAGCTAACAACCTTTTCAGAAAGGGATTGCACCCTCTCACGCTAATCGAGGGGTACGGCATTTCTCTCCGTGCCGCAGTCTCGCAGATCGACTCAGACGCGGCCTCGACGGACGATGCTAAACTCCTGGCAGTCGCAAAAACATCACTCCGTGGAAAGGTGGCAGAATCGGCCCTCGAAATCTTCTCCCCCCTTATCGTAGAGGCCCTAATCACTGTCTTCGAGAACCGTGGCGAAGCCTTGGCGCAGCATGTCTCCATGTTCAAGACTGGAACCGGCGGAGCAAGGGACTCGCGCCTGGTCAAGGGCATCCTGATTCGTCGGAGGGTTCTGATGAATGATTTCCCGAATGGTATCAGAGACGCGAAAGTCGTCTGCCTAGATGGGGACATCAAGATCAGGGAAATGACCAGGGATATGGAATTGAAGATCACCAGCGCCGACGCCCTAGACTCGTTCATAGGAGCCGAGCGAGATAGAAAAGAGGAAATCTTCCGAGGCTTCCTGGATTCTGGTGCCAAGGTGGTCCTATGCTCGGGAGAGATAGACAAGGACATCCTCCATCTATTGTGCGATAGCGCCATCCTTGCGGTGGAGAAGTTAGACTCGACGGAGCTCAGAAACGCGTCCGATGCAACTGGCTCGCGAATCATCGAAAACCCCCTCGACATCGAAGAGGCGGACCTGGGCTTCTGCGGCCACGCCTCATGGACGAGGAGGCCATCTACCGACGAGGTTGAAGACGTAATCCGAATCGAGGATTGCCAGAATCCCTCTGTAGTCACAATCGAGGTCGGGGGCGCGGGAGAGACCGGAACGGAGGAGGTCATACGAGGCCTCCACGACTCTCTTAGAGCAACCTCATTGGCATTGGGCGAGGACGTCCTGCCAGGAGCCGGGTCAATCCACAGCAGGATCGCACACGCAGTTCGCAGTGCCTCCGAGAACCAAAGTGGCAGGGAGAGGCTTGCAATGGAGGCATTCGCCAGAGCGATGGAGACCGTCCCCGCGACTCTAGTAGAGAATTCAGGGGGAGAGCCGCTGGACAGGATTCTAGAGCTAAGAACCTCATCACTTGAAGAGTCACCAGTTGGTATTTCCCAAGACGGGAAGATTTGGGACGTAGACGGCGTATGGCATCCCCGATCAGTTATCGAGAACTCCCTTGAATCGGCCACAGAGACTGCAATGGGAATGCTGAGAATTGACCAGGTCATATCAGCGAGAGGCGAATAGCCCACCACCAACCTCAAGCCCCTTGCACACACGCATTCGTCATGGAGCGACCCAGGGCACTAATCAGCGTCTGGGACAAAACCGGAATCAAGGATTTTGCCTCCTCCTTGAATTCGATGAATTGGGAGATTATCTCGACAGGAGGGACAGCCTCGAAGCTCAGGAATGTGGGAATAGAAGTCACGGACGTATCCGATGTCACCGGGCATCCGGAGGTCTTCGACGGCCGAGTCAAAACACTCCATCCCGCTGTACATGGGGGGATTCTCGTCAGGCGGGAATCAGAGCAGGATATGCAAAACCTGTCCGAGCTTGGTTATGCTGGGATTGACCTAGTCTGCGTAAACCTGTATCCCTTCGAGGACACCGCTGCCCGAGATCCCCCTGCGAGCGACCAGGAACTGATTGAGATGATTGACATCGGAGGGCCCACTATGGTCAGATCGGCAGCGAAGAACCATGCCGACGTCATCATCATCACTGAACCCGAGCAGTACGGGAAGGTCTTACGCGCTCTTTCAGAATCCAATGGAAAACCAACGGGTGTAGATCTGGAAATGAGAAAGGAACTAGCACTATTTGCATTCCAATCCACCGCAGCGTATGACAGCGCCGTTTCCAACGAGCTATGGAGCAGATTCTCTGACAGCAGGATTCCCAATAGGATCCACGCATCGTCCAGAGAGGGCCGAGAACTGAGGTACGGGGAGAACCCCCACCAACCAGCTTCCTTCTTCCCTGCTTCTGGAGATCCATCGGGTCTCTCAGCGGCAGTTCAACACGGGGGCAAACCGCTCTCCTACAACAACTATCTCGATTTGGATGCAGCACTAAGGCTCACCAGATCTCTCTCTCAGGCCTGCGATTTTGCTCTGTACTCCTGCGTGGTTATCAAGCACACAAACCCCTGTGGCGCCTCAGTTGCCGATAGTCAGGTTTCCGCATGGGAAAATGCACTGGCAAGCGATCCAGAGAGCGCATTCGGTTGCGTAATCGCATTCGACCAGGTAGTGGAGAAAGAAACCGCTCAATCAATCGCGAAGCACTTCTTCGAATGCATGATAGCCCCAGGTTACGAACCCGAGGCATTGGAAATCCTCGCCCAAAGCAAGAACCGGAGAATGCTAACCCTAGAACCACTTGGAGAATATCAGGAGGAAAAAATGATTCGTCAAGTGCAAGGAGGTTGGCTATCCCAGATCCAAGGCCCTCCGAGCATAGTCTGGGACAAAGTCCAATCTGTCACGCAATACTCGCTTGACGAAGAGGGAATCAAACTAGCACGGTTTGGGACTTCAGTCATCGCAGAAGTCCAATCCAATGCGATAATTTTGGTTCGCAAGACGGAGACAGGATTTGCAACTGTGGGCGTCGGACCGGGGCAGACGAGTCGAGTGGAGGCAGTGAGGATAGCTGCTAGGAGGGCCGGAGATAGAGCACAAGGAGCCATGATGATATCCGACGCCTTCTTCCCGTTCCGTGACGGAATCGACACATCGAACGAGATTGGGATAACCAGTGTCGTGCAACCGGGTGGTTCAATTCGCGATGATGAGGTAATAGAGGCCGCGAATGAGCATGGGATGGCAATGCTATTTACAGGGACCAGACTTTTCAGGCACTAAGGAAACACAATGGATTGGAAGAAGACTCTCTCTACTGGGATTGCAGCAGGAGCTTCAGTCGGATTTTTTGTGTCGTTAAATGGGTTCTTTGCTATTGGCTACAGCTCATTCGGGGGATTATTGACATCAGTCCTCGCATTCATCCTCGTGTCTGCGTTTGGTGTCAAAACTATCTCGGAAAAGATCGGCTTTTGTGAACCCAGTTTGAAGCATCTGGTTCCTGTATCTTTCGCCACATTTGTCATGCCTGTACTAGGTCCAGCCTTTGGAGCAGGAAGCACAGGACTGGATTATGTGGGAGCACTAATTGCGTTAGGAGCTGTAGGAGGACTTTTCTGGAGTACACCCTTTGCCGGTTGGAGTTACTACAAGTCAGCCTGAACCCCTCCGTGACAACCATCATACGGCAGATTACGATGCCCCACTGTGACCAACCATTCAGGGACTGCATCGAACTCCTACCAAGACCTAGTTTCGGCCATTGGCAACACCCCACTAATCAGACTGAACAGGATTACTGAGGGGTTGGAACGAGCCTCCATATGGGCCAAGCTCGAGAGGTGCAATCCAGGTGGTTCAATAAAGGACAGGATCGGATTGCAGATGGTTCTTGATGCCGAGGAGAAGGGTCTCCTGAAGCCCGGTGGGACGATAGTGGAGGGCACATCAGGCAACACCGGCATCGGGCTTGCGATGGTGGCAGCACAGAGGGGCTACAGATGCATCTTCACTATGGCAGACAAGATGAGCAAGGAGAAGATAGATCTCCTCAGGGCAATGGGTGCTGAGGTGCACGTTTGCCCGACCGCTGTTGAGAAGGAGGACCCACGATCGTACTATGAGGTAGCGGCAAGATTGGCACGAGAGATTCCCGGGGCATGGTATCCCGACCAATACTCGCACGAGGCAAACCCTCGGACTCACTACCTCTCAACCGGACCGGAGATTTGGGAACAGACGGGAGGCAAGATCACCCACTTCGTTGCCACAATGGGTACGGGGGGGACGATTTCCGGAACCTCCAAGGCACTGAAGGAGATCTCCGAATCAAATGGAACCACACCACCCACGATAGTGGGCGTCGACGCCGTTGGCTCCATCCTCAAGCAATGGTTCGAAGAGGGAACCATTGGGGAGCCACAGACATACAAGGCTGAGGGCTTCGGTGAGGACTTCATCCCAACTGCGACAGATTTCTCAGCCATCGACGAGATTCACCAGGTGGACGACGAGGAGTGCTTCCAATGGGCAAGAGCCCTTGCCAGGAGAGAAGGAATGTTCTGCGGGGGGTCATGCGGAGGGGCAATCAAGGTGGCAATTGACATTGCCAAGAGAGCAGAGGAAAATGACGATGATGCCATGGTGGTTGCAATACTTCCTGACGCAGGGAACCCATACCTTTCGAAGTTCTACAACGACGATTGGCTCAGGGAGAACGGCTGGGAACCCGACGATTGGGATTGATCATACCTTTTCGAAGGCCATCTCCAAGTCGGCAATCAGGTCATCAGCATCCTCTATGCCCACTGATAATCTCACCAGTCCATCCTCGAAACCCCTGGCAAGCCTTTCTTCTCGAGGTACCTCCGCGTGTGTCATGGTGGCGGGGTGAGTAATCATCGTCTCAACAGCCCCCAGACTCTCAGCAAGTAGACACAACTCGACAGAATTCATCAACTTCTTTCCAGCCTCCAAGCCACCCTCCAACTCGAAGGAGATCATTCCGCTGAAGCCCTTCATCTGGGCCTTCGCGATTTCATGCATTGGATGCGACTCCAATCCCGGATAGACCACCTTCGAAACCTTGGGGTGGCTTTCCAGATAGATCGCAATCTTCTCGGCGTTCTCCCAGTGCCTCTGCATTCTGAGGTGCAGGGTCTTGAGTCCCATTATCACGAGCCAGCAGTCGAAGGGACTTGGAACGGCTCCAACGCTCTTTTGGATGTATTTCAGGCGCTCGAAGAGATCCGTCCGATCAGTTACGATTACTCCACCGATGATCTGATTGTGGCCGCTAAGATACTTGGTCGTGCTGTGAAGAACCAAATCGGCTCCGTACTTTAGGGGCCTGAGGAAAACAGGGGTTGCGAAAGTGGTGTCCACCACATACAGCAGATTGTTGCTCTTCGCAATCTTGCCCACCGCCTCGAGATCAGTTACCTTCAGGAGGGGGTTGGTTGGCGTCTCGACCCATATCATCTTCGTCTCAGGAAGTATCGCATCCTCAACGTTCGAAGCTACCTGCGAATCCACGTAGGTGAACTCAACGCCATAGTTCGTCATGAGGTTGTTAAACAGCCTTGCAGTGCCACCATAGACGTCATCACAGCATACTACGTGATCGCCCTGGCTGAGCAGCTTCATGCAACTGTCGGCACTAGCCATTCCACTGGAGAAGGCAATCCCGTGCTTCCCTCCCTCCAAGGCGGCCAAGTGATTCTCCAGATCCTGCCTTGTTGGATTGGAAGATCTGGTGTAGTCGAACCCCTTGTCCACTCCTATTTCTTCTAGGACGTAAGTCGCCGTCTGGTAAATCGGCGGGACAATCGCACCCGTGGTAGGGTCTGGCTT
>Ga0208408_1001257_pt1 | contig 14645 bp, 8 predicted proteins | sample ETNtaG_4_FD_185776 | JGI IMG/M metagenome (GOLD analysis project Ga0208408, IMG submission 185776) | Marine microbial and viral communities from oxygen minimum zone, Eastern Pacific Ocean - ETNP201406SV67 (SPAdes) (version 2) | ecosystem: Environmental > Aquatic > Marine > Oceanic ... | reverse complement strand
AATGCCTGGCCTCATCAACATTACTTCTATCATCGCAGAATGTATTGATACAATTGTTCAAAGCGAGGATCGCTCTTGATCTCCTGACCGATCCTTCATCAAGACGCTTGATAAATCCCAATAATATCCTAGCGTCAAGGTATAGGTGCCAGAGGTCTTCATCGAAGATGCCGAATCTCATCGACTCTACCTTTGCATCAAACCAACCATGCCGTTTTGGACTATCTTCTTCAGGCTCTGTATCAGTAAAGACCCCAAACAATGAGTTCGCTGCAGCCTCTACCCATAGTTCCACATGTTCACTACCATTGGAGCTATCAAATAATGGAACCCTCGTTCGAACAAAGTTGGGATCCCAAATAGATGCATTGGTGATTCCTTGAAGGACCTTGCCATCACCATCATGAACAAGCCCTTCACCTGAAAAATCTAAGTCGGCAACAATGGACTTCCCTTCCCAATTCTTAGACACCTCTCCCTGTAAATGAAACCAGGCGCTTTCCCATTTTTGACCCCATGGGTCTCCCTCATTTATGGGCTTATAGTCCAAAGATAGTCGGTCATCAAACCTTGTTGGCTCTTTTGACCAACCGAATTTTGCCTTGAACTTTCTCTGATCATAGATGAGAAGATCAGCCAAGCGGCCATACCACTTCTCAATCCTTTGGATGATCAAATCAGTTTCTTTTTTATTCATGATCTATTCTTCTGAGACCCAGCCATCATCATGATGGTCTCTGTGGTCAGTATTCAGTTTCACCATCATGATCTTCAGGTCACGAAAACCCCCTACCGTGAACCAGACTATTGTTGATAGGGAAATTACAATATGTATGTAAATATAATTTTTCCAAAACACCATCCATGTTGTGTCACTTACATCATTTGAAAGATTATATATGGTACCGATAATGAATACAAGTGTCCATATGCCGGTCCAAGCATAGTTCAAGATATAGATGAGTTTATCTCCTTTGGTGAACTCATCTCCCATCATGAAGATCTTCCATCCTAGCTCTGTATTCTTGTTGACGATCTTCTTCTCGCCACTGATGGAATACTTTCCACGATTCAAAAGTTTGTCCATATCAAATGGCTCTGCATCCTCCACTATGGACACCAAAACATATGAAAGGGCTGAGACACCCATGCTGATCGCCCAATATTCCTGGCCGTTTATGTTCCTTATGAATTCCAACATGCTCTTTAACTGATAAAACGATGATGTATCTGCCAGCCAATCTGCTGAGATCTGTTTGACCAAGACCCCACTGACACTAATGAGAGCACCTACGATCATGGCAGTCCATGCGGCCGTTGTCGTTCCTCTTTTCCAATAGAGTCCCCCAATGATGACGGCTCCAGAACCGCCCGCAAAGATGGCAGCTGTTATAGCAAAGAAAAGTGCGATCTTTTGATTCTGTTGGAATAAGAGACTAAAAAGGAAAATAAATATGGCCACACCGAGTATCGCATATCTCAATACCTTCAGATGTGTATCCTTCTCAAAAGGTTTATCTCTAAAAGGCATGATCACATCTTGAACAATGATAGTTGCCCAAGAATGTAAGTATGTGTCATGTGTGCTTACAAATGCTGCAAGCATCAATGCCGCAAATGCTCCTAGCAACCCAATTGGTAGTACCGTTGACAGTACCAATGGCCCGCGCATTTGTGATCTAAGGGTGTCAGTATCTAGATCTTGAAGGGAAAATTCCACAGACGAGGCAATGCTTTGGTAGTCACCATGGTTCATGAATACATATATCAAAATGGGAACCAAAAGAAAAAATAGTCCCTGGGGTAGACCCCTAAAGCCAGCAAGGACCGATCCCATCTTGGCCTCGTGGGCACTCTTGGCAGAACTGTTATAGGCTTGGCTGCCCTGCCAACTCATGCTCCCATACATAATGCCAATGATACCGATCAGAAAATACCAAAAATTAAAATCCTCAACGTGGCTGGTCTTGAATGGATTGATCCTTGAGGAATTCTCATGCCTCTCATTTATCTCACTTTTTCTTTCTTCCTGCTCCATTTCTGACAGTGCCATAAAGCCATCATCATACTGTAGCTTTTCTATCTCTTCCCTAGCCATTTTTATAGGGGTCTGTTCCAAAGAGTCTGTCACCTGATCCCAGCCAACACTGAAGAAAAGGTAAAGGGCCACAATGACCAACACAAGAGTGGCAAAGATACCTTGAAAAAAATCAGCGATTATAACAGCGATCTGTCCACCTGTATATACGAAATAGAGTGAGATGCTAAGAAGAACGATCATCACCAAAGGGTATACAGGAATTCCGATGAATGCATCAGGTAGTCCACAGTAACTTATGAAAAACTGTGCCCCAACCGCTGGAAATATTCCAAAATTGATGATTCCTGCTGTGAAGGCAACGATCCCGGTGAAGATCCGAAACTTACGGCTATAACGTTTTTCAAAGAATTGGGCAAGTGTCAGGCAGCGAGTGGAACGAAAGCGATAGATCACCCAACCAGACATGGTCAACATCAGAATGATGATTCCCTGACTCAGGCCCCACCAGGCAAGACTAAAACCTGCAACATACCCCATCTCAAGGAACATCACCACAGATATGGCGCCAAGGCCAGCAATCCCACTAGAGACAGATATAAGATAACGTCCGGCTGTCCTACCAGCCGATAGAAAATCAGTCACACTTTTCATCAAGCCCGATGAGAATGATACAGAATAGAACATTCCGTACACTACCAGGATAACGATCAGCCAATCAACTAAATGTAAATTCAATTGACCCAGACCTTTCCATCTTTTCTAATGAAAACAGAATTACCCTTTAATATCAACTCTGCTTCCCACCCTGTTGGCGTCACCATAAGCTTAGGAGGCCAAGGGACCCCCTCAACAGGGCGATCCAAAAGATTCAACTCCTTCAATGATGCAGTGTAACGTTGGTTTTTAAAGTAATGGTTACGTTGTCTAGTGTAGATATAACGCAGGGCCCATTTCACCTGGTCCAACTCACTCCTATTGAACTTGATCTCATCACCCCAGGGGGGTTCTTCAGAGAATTGGACCAATCCCCAATACTGGGGAAAATGCATATAGATATGCCCCTGCGGTGACCATACCCAATTGAATTCGGGATTATCGGTTTTTACATATTTTTCATCTTTGATCTCCACATCCCAATGAACCCTTGAGAAATTCACCTTCCACTGTTCTCCTTCTTTTGGAGGGGTCTTTGATCGAAAATTGCCGATCAAGGCTTTCCACGGAATTGCGATCTCAACACTCCACCCTCTATCTCTGTCTGATGGATCATTGATGGTCCCATCTACATGTACCTTGCTGATCAGACCTGGAATATCCCAAGAATCAAGAGCGACCTTGTCACCATCATGATAGGGTTTTAAAAGCATAAGGTCCCACTCTGTCTCCAATGCATTGACCTCTAATTCATAGTAGTTGTGCGTGTCACCATCCGGATCTAAAAATATCTCAAAATCATTGTCCTTATAGACAACAGCATCACGAGCTGTAATGCTCGCCCAAACATGAGGGTCTTCCATATATGCACCAAAATAAAAGTAATTATCATCCCAAAGCATCTTTGCCTTGGTGTCATAGAATGGATCAGGCTTCAGGCTTCCTTCAATATCAACAAAGGAATCTGTCCATTGAACATCTTCCCATACATCATCATCCAGCCTACCATCTATGATGATAGGTGTGTCTGCCTTATGACAAACATAGGTCCGTGGATCATATTCGATCTTTGATCCTGGGAATTCATTTCCCCAAAATCCTTGACCATACATAGGACGAATGATGAGTAAAATAATTGATAGTCTAAAGATGAGGTACATGGGTCATCCTAATTAATGCTTTGATTTTATGTCCAATATTGGCCTCGGGTCCATTGATTTAAGCAGGACAACCGGTGACAGGCAGACCACCATCATCAAAACATATATCTGACCAATACTGAATAGATCTGAAAGAGGGCCTATCAACTTGTTTCCAATGACCACGGAAAGATTTGAGATGGCCATATAGGATGTGAACATGGTCGCTGAGGCCTTGGACCACGAGAGAGCCATGGCAAGGGCAAACATCGCAACGGTACCGATCGCGATAAAAAAGGGATACGCTGCAAGATAAAAGATCTGAAACCAATTGGGTAGCTCATGCATGGTAAGGACCAATAGTCCAAAGATACCTGATAAAATTGAGAAACTGCCCCACCCAAGAAAAAAGACCTTTCTTCTACCAAAACGATCTGCCAAGACGCCTCCCAAGATAGCACCTATAAATTCCAACATTGTGCTAGGCCCTCCAACAAATTGTGAGTAGGAAGCAGGCTCCCACCCTAGTGTTGTATTGTAGAAGACCGGTAATACTGCGCCATTGATACCTTGATTGATAGCAGACAACAATATGAATAATGCAGTAAAATAACATGGCCCCTTTGAGAATGCCGTCAAAAGATTTTTGATGACCTTCATAGGGTTTTGAGCGCTACTTTGATCTTTTATTGATGAAGAGGACCCTCGGCTCCATGGGAATCTCTTTTCTCCTGGACGTTCAATAATGAACAATGGAAAGACCATGATGGCAAACATCAGAATTGTCTGGACAATGATCGTAAAGACAAGACCGTTAGATACAAGTAGGGTTCCCATCACCGCAGCTCCGGTTCCAGTTCCAATGATCTTTGATCCCCACATTGCACCATTGACCTTACCCTGTTCTTTGGGTAACAAGACATCCACGGCCAATGCGTCACAACTCACATCCTGTAGTGATGCAAAACAATTATGAAGAAAGAACATCCATCCCAGAAGGCCAATATTTCCTGATATATCACCCATGAATATCATCGCAATGAGGGTAAGCGCCATACCAGACTGAGCAAATAAGATCCAAGGGCGACGACGGCCCATTGCCTTGTAGGTGAATGAATCAATGATCGGCCCCCAAAAGAGCTTGAATGTCCATGGCAGAGTGGCCATTGCTGTTAGTTGACCAGACTCTACTATAGTTAAACCCTTTGATGCTAGAAAGGATAACAGTGCTGTCAGCATGAATCCCCATGGAAAACCCTGAGCAAAATACAGGATACAGAGCGTACTGATCCTCAACCATTTATTGGTCGTCAATGTATTATTCAATCTAGGGTTACTATTTTTGATCGATGAAGATGTCATTGGGAGAGAATTCCACTGAGCATCTTTTCTGCAAGGGCGCTCATGACCTCATAACCTTTCTCATTTGGATGAACTCCATCAGAGCTATACTCCTTCATCAGCCCATCTCTCTCATCAACCATCTCTGAATGGTAATCCAGATATTCTAGATCCTGCAATGTGACATACTCCTTCAACTTTGTGTTCACGGAGGCAATGGTGGACGGAGGATCCATGATCTCCTTTGCCCATTCATATTCATATACTGGTAGAATAGATGAGAGGACGACCTTTATTCCATTGGACCTTGCTATTTCCGACATTGAGAAAATATTATCAGTGATCATATTGACATTGGCTGGACCAGTGTTGCCTGCAATGTCATTCGTTCCAGCAAGAATGACCACAACAAACGGTCTTAGGCCAACAACATCAGGCTTGAATCGTATTAGCATCTGGGGCGTGGTCTGGCCTCCGATTCCTCTGTTGATGTATGACCTGTCACCGAAATATGTTGGATAAAGATTCGACCATTCCTCTGTGATCGAATCACCCATGAATACAACTCTCCTGTCATTTGGACCTGGTAGGCCCAAGGCCTCATTTTCTCTTGAATATTTTTTAAGATTCGGCCAATCCAGATCAATATCCTGTTCCATTACACTCCTCTATCTTGAAATTTTTTCTAGTTCATCATCTCGTAAAGAGTTCTGATCTTTATGTCTGATCCATCAATATGCTGACCCTCATATGGGTCAAACTCAATTACCACGATCTCATTAGGTAACATGTCAAAATAATTATCGCTGAAGACTCCCCTGACTTTACTTGATCGCAAATGCAATTGACATAGAAAAGAATTTGATCGAATAGTTATCTCGTATTTATCATTGACTTGCTTTACATCATGACCATGATCTGGAAATGGAATATTTAATTCCTTTGGTCTTTTGAAAAAAAGATGGCTCTTGCTCAAAAGGTCACCAGCTGAACGAAGTTCCACTCTAAGCACCAGTTCAGATGTGTCACGGCCGCTGAGCAAGTCGTATTTATCAAGAGTTTGAACGATATTTGATGAGAAGGGACGTATCTCCACATCAGATGACTCCTTGAAAAGCAGTTCGCCATCAAAATTAAAAAGTTGAATATTTAGTTCTGCATCATGACCCTGATGTTGGTCATTAATGATGTGTACCTCCACCTTCTCGTCCAGATCGCGCATTGATACGAGGACCGGGCCAAAGAAACGTCTCGCCAGATAGTGCAACGCCTTCCAGTTACCGCCATGGTCAATGCTCGACCATGATATGACCGGCCAGCAATCATTGAACTGCCAATATAGGGTACCCATGCAGAGTGGCATGTTTCTTCTGTGTGCCTCTACTGCAGATCTTATTGCCTGAGCCTGCATGACCTGACTCAGTCCCACAACTGAATCAAAACTATTGTTCATACGGTAATGGTCTTCAATATATCTTAGCAGATTACCTGTCCCAAGAGATGCCTTCTGGTGTGCATTCATCACATCAGATCCCAAACGACGATCTTCCTTTTTTGTAAAGGTCTCTATCGTTCTCATATCAGGGAAGGATTGCATGCCATATTCCGTCATGAATCTTCCCACATTATCATTAAAAGCCTCAAATTCATCACCTCCGTGCCAGACGCCCCAATAGTGATTGTCACCCTTGCCATAGATCTGATCATCATCAGACTGGTCTATGCCATGGCCTGGAGAACTGGGCCAATATAGTCTTCCTGGGTCCAATTCATTACATATGTCAGGCAAAAGCTGATGGAACAGAAGACCATAATCCTTCCAGACAGATTCTGGCAGTTCTTCCTTCCACCCCCAGGAAAGCCACCCAGATGCCACCTCATTGTTCCCACACCAAAGGACTATGCATGCATGGCTCTTTAATCGATTCACCTGATATCTTGCCTCTTTTTCGACCGATCTTAGAAATGCATCGTGAGCGGGGTACATCGAGCATGCAAACATGAAGTCTTGCCAGACCATGATGCCCATCTCATCACATAATTCATAGAAAACATCTGGCTCATAGATCCCACCTCCCCATATGCGCAAGGTGTTCATATTCGCACGAGTGGCATCCTTTAATAAACTCTCATAGTTGGCTCGGTCCAACCGCTCAACAAAAGAATCTGCGGGAATCCAGTTTGCTCCCTTTGAGTATATGGGTAGACCATTCACATGGATCTCAAAGGATTCACCTTTTTGATCCTTCTCTCTATTGATCCTTACATCACGAATTCCAATCTTTCTCTCGTGATGCTCTATCTTATCATTTGTCTGTACAGTTATGGAAAAATCATGTAGTGGCTGATCTCCATGTCCAATTGGCCACCAGAGTTCTGGGTCAATGATCGAGAAAGCACAGTCAAGGTCATTGGTTCCCGGCTTGATCGGAAATTCATGCTCCACTTCTTGACCTGTAAGTGATTCCTTTACCATCACTGAAATATCACTCTCGATCTCTGAAACGACCATCAATTCAATGGACAATTCTGCCATCTCCTTGGAAACATTTTGGTTCATGATCTGGACACCATCAACATGCCAATCATCCCAGCCTATGAGCTCCACGTTTTTCCAGATCCCTGATGTTACAAGACACGGACCCCAATCCCACCCATAATGATATGGGGCCTTACGTGTGAAAGGGCTTGTCTTTCCGACCTGATCATTATCAGCAGGAAGACCATGGTCTATAGCCTCCATGTGAGAAGAGACCTCTTTTAAGGGGGAGCGAAAATGGATGATCATCTCGTTCATCCCACTTGTTATGATATTCTTCACATCAGCGGTCCAAGGATGAAACATATTATTGGCGCTGATCACTTTTTTATCATTTAGATAGACATCGGCATAGGTATCCAGACCATGGAAAAAAAGTTCGATCTTTTTTCTCTCTAGAATATTCTTGTCTGGCTCGAAGACCATCTTGTAGGTCCAGTCCTTTTCTGCTACCCATTGCAACTGTGACTCATTTTGCCCAAAAAATGGGTCTGGGATCAGTTCATTTCTCAGAAGATTCAGATGGACATTCCCCGGCACCGCTGCGCTGATCCAATCATTACCATCGTTCGATCCTAGTTGCCATCCATCATTCAAATTCTGATATATTTTCGTACTTTTTTCCAATTGGCCACCCTTAAAAAGGATTTTATTAATTTTATAAAATAGGTTGTATGGAGAATAAGTTTGTGATTATAATATATGTATCTTAATTGAACTATACTATATAATGTTATCGTAAGACAAAACAATAGTAGGTTCTTCTCGAGAAGATATAAATCTAAAACAATAACAAATGGAGTAAAACAGATGCAAAAATCGATATTAAATCGCATCCTAATAGCATGTGCTATCGTTCCGATGGTTATCGTTGCTCAGACATCAGTAGATGTTCCTTGGACAGGAACATCAGGTGAGATGGAAACTTTCATCCATGGTGACACAACGACTACCGGAGAACAGGCACATGACGTTTATGTACTAGCGGCTAACAAGGTTTACTTACAGCTTTCTGAAGTAAATTTGAGCACTAGTTGCGAACTGGTTGGTGCTGAAGCTGGTGATGGAGAACATCCAGCAACAGTGCAACCTATCGCTGGTGACGATGGTAACTTGCAATTCACAGGATGGCCACAAAACCATGTCAAGACACATGGAACTGGTCAAACATATGCCATAAGGAACATCCTCTTCAATGGGGTTGCTGCTGGTCAAACAGCATCACTCTTTGGTGTTCTATCGACCTATGGTGAAAATAATACTGTGGTCGTTGATCATGTGACATCAGTCCATCATCAGATCATCAGTTACTTTAACTTTGGCACAGCTCAACGCTTGCACCTTACTAATAACACTGCGGTACAGTTCACTGTATACGGTGGTGGAATGTGGTGGGGCGGCTTCGTTTGGGGCGGCGGTGGCGGCTGGACCGGCACTTGGAAAGAGTTAAAGGTCCAAAACAATACCGTAGAAGGATGTCACGGTCAGGTCATGGTCATCTATGACAACGGTGTCATTCCTGGTTATAACCCAATCGTCATCGATCACAACACTTTTGTGAACATCACTGACTGGGTCAAGTTCTACAGACACGGTAACAACACCCGTTTCACGAACAACCTATTTGTCAATACCGTTTCCACAGGTCAGACCCATAATTCACATGGACAAGGTCCAACACTGAACTGGGCTGGTGGACATGGTAAGATGGCTACCCTCCATCAAGGCGAGTGTACTGATAGTACACTTCTTGCAAGAGGATGGTGCTGGGACAATAACAATAGAAACATCCACTACAACAACAACGCCTTCTTTGATACAGAGGAGTTGACGACCATGTTTGCAATGGATCCTTGGTGTTGGGATGTTACAGACACCAATGATGTTACGACAACCTACTGTGATACAATGATCGCTGACCAAAGTCGCTGGATGGATGACTCTACTCAATATCAGATTGATAACAATGGAGTCTCAGAGGCAGACAACCTGCACGCAACAGACCTTGGTTTCAACCTAGAGTCAATCTATATCCAAACACAGGTCAATAGGACCATGGATTGGTTAGATAACAAGGTACATGATGATCATCCAGACGGATGGTGGTTACACCAGAATGATGGTGATTGGAATGTTGTTGAATGGCCATTACCAATGACCTTCAGCTACAGCGAAGCATCTGGAGCTGCCACACATTGTACACATGGCGGTCCAGTAGGTTCAACCCATCATATGACTCACGCAGAGCTAGGAGTAGATGAGAACACAACAACCGTTCCAGCTACTTTCGCTCTCAGTCAGAACTACCCTAACCCTTTCAACCCAACAACAGAGATCAGTTTTACAATGGATAAAGCATCCGATGTCAACCTGACGATCTTTAACATGCTTGGGCAAAAGGTAAGAGTACTAGAGAACGCATCACTTGATGCAGGTACTCATTCTTACACTTGGAATGGTCAAGATGAACTTGGTCAATCAGTGTCTACAGGCGTATATCTCTATACACTATCTGATGGTACTCAAACGATCAGTAAGAAGATGGCGCTAATGAAATAAATATAACGGATAACTTTCGTTATGATCTTAGGGGGCAGTTGAATTTTTCACTGCCCCCTATTTTTTTTTGTTATTCATATTTTGTAATTTTATCAAAATGGATTTCCTAAATTAAAAATGAGAAAATTTTATAATACTCTACCCCTCTTATTGATCTCCCTATTCATTTCTTGTTCAAATGATATGAACAAGGAGAAAAAAAATTCAAAGGAAAGCTCTATCAGGACCACTCAAAGAAATCTTGATCTGAGAAATCCTCAAGGCGCAGACTACGATGCATGCGATTGCAATAAAAGATCACAAAAGATCATTGATAAGACCATCGCCTTCAGATTAAAATTTGAAAGCATGGATGAACTAAAGCAAGATCAGGAATCAAAGAAGCAGGTGCGAAAATTCGCAAAGGAGTATATTGAACTAGTAAAAAAATGCTTTGAGATAAATAATGCACGACTAATGCTTGACAGTGAATGCAATAACCTTAAACTACTAGAGGCCAAAAAAGACTCACTCTATAGATTAGGAATCCAAATCGATCAGGGAGAAACAATCAGATTATGAAACATCAATCCTTAAAAAAATATCTATTTTTGTCATTTCTCACACTTGGGGTGGCCTTTTCCCAGACAGCAACTATAAGGGGTATTGTCAAAGACAGTGGCAATAAAGACCCATTGGTCGGGGCCAATGTTTATATCACAGGTACAAGTCTAGGTACAGCCTCGTCAGATGAAGGTAAATATATGATCTCAAATGTAAGCCCAGGTACATACATGCTCAAGGCATCATACATTGGCTATGAGTCAAAAGAGATGGAGATCACTGTCTTGGCAGGGGATGATTTTGAACAAGACTTTGAATTGGACTATGCTACGATCGAGGGAAAGACCATTGAGGTGACCGCGCAGGCACGAGGCCAAATGGATGCCATCAACAAACAACTAAAGGCAAAGTCAATAAAGAACATCATCTCCTCTGATAGGATACAAGAGCTACCAGATGCCAACGCTGCTGAGGCCGTCGCTAGGGTCCCTGGAGTATCGATAAGACGGGAAGGAGGCGAAGGAAACAAGGTGGTGATCCGTGGTCTATCTCCAAAATATAATAAGATAACCGTCAATGGTACCAATCTGGCATCCACCGATGCAGATGACCGCAGTACCGATCTGAGCATGATCTCACAATATATGTTGGAAGGGATCGAGGTCACCAAGGCCGGAACCCCTGATCAGGAAGCAGATGTCCTTGGAGGAACCGTCAATTTCAAGTTAAAGAAGGCACCCTCAGGATTACATGGGAATCTGGTCACGCAAGGAATGTATGGTAGTCTAAAAGAAACTCAAGACGATTACAAATTTGTCTTTGACGTTAGTAATCGATTCTTGAATGATAGACTAGGCCTACTAGCTCAAATGGATCTAGAAAACAGAAATCGAAGTTCGCATAACCTCAACGCAGGATACACCAACACTCCGGCCGATCTAGATACGATCAACCCACTTACCTTGGCCACTCTAACGCTTACAGATGTTTCCAGAAAAAATGATAGAAACAACAACCTCTTTGTGGTCGACTACAATATACCTAATGGTAACATTAGTTATAGTGGGCTACATAGTTCCATCAAAAAGGATATCATTACCTATGCAAATGGGTACCCACTTCAGACACCTGATGGGCAGAGAAACTTCAATACAGGAGAACTATCCAACACCATAAACGTTACATCAGAGACCTGGAAATATGAGCAAAACCTGACCCCTGATCTCAAAGTTGACATATTCAAAAGTTTCTCAAGATCTACAAATGGTGATACGAACAAGGTCTTTAATTTTAGAGAGTCTGGTGCATACACTGAGAATGTGGGCAACAAGAGTGTGGACAACATTCAAAACTTTACGGTCAATGATACCAATGGAACCTGGTTTGACCGATATGATTATAATGAATACAAGACCAAGGAAACGGAACGTGCGTATGGTGCAAATATGGAATTTGACCTTAAAGTTAGCGACCAACTATCTGGTAAGATCAAGTTCGGTTTCAAGATAAGAGATAAGTCCAGACAGCATGACAGAGACTACGAGTATGGAGCATTTACCTATGTGGCACATGTTGGAAAACGTGACTCCACATATCAACATTTTGATTGGCTTAGTAGTGTCCCTTTGGGAACGATATATGCACCATATTACCCATTCATGGACAACGACTATGATGATGAAGGGTTTTTAGATGGCAAGTATACTCTTGGGCCATTTGCCGACCTTGACAAGATGAATCAACTGTTTTCATTCTTTAAGAAGAATTGGGGATGGGCTCCATATCATGAGTTCATCATGCATCATTTTCACAAGACACAATCAATGATCTATGATTATTCTGGAACTGAGACATACAATGCTAAATATGTCATGAGCGATTTTAACATTGGCACAAAACTCAATCTGGTGACTGGGGTCAGGTTCGAAGAGAACAGAACAAAATATACCTCATACCATGGACAACAAACGACATTGCCACACTACAACTCCATGGGCTCTGACACCGTGTCAAATCATATCAGGACAAACTCATACTCCCTGCCTGCGCTATTCGTTAAATACCAACCTCTTGATTGGCTCATACTAAGATACGCAAGTACAAATACATTGACCCGTCCTAATTACTCTGACATCATCCCATTGTACAACATCAATGGCGCGGGAAGAGCAGTAGAATATCGTAATCCATTCCTAGAACCAGGACTTTCTGAGAACAATGACTATGTGGTCTCATTCAACAATAAACATCTAGGTCTACTGAGTTTCAGTTATTTCACAAAGAAGATCGAGGGATTGATCTTTAGTAGTGGTCAGAGATACATTACTGACGCAAGCCTGTATGGCTTGCCTGGTTTCACTGAGACATATAGGATCAATAATTACAAGGCCAATAATCCCTATGAGGTCACTTTAGATGGATTTGAGATCGACTATCAGACCAGATTCTGGTATCTACCAAAGTTATTGAGAGGATTGGTCTTCAATGCAAATTACACTAGAACAAGCTCAGATGTCAAATACCCAAGAACGGTCATCGAGACAAAGGTGATATTTGATCCATCCTTTCAGGTCATTACTCAAAATCTAGACAGTCTATATGTGGATCGTCTACTGGACCAACCTAGAGATATTATTAACCTTTCGCTTGGCTATGATTACAAGGGATTCTCTGGGCGCTTATCCATGAACTATATATCCAATGTATTCTCAACAACCAACTTTTGGCCTGGGCTAAGGGAAGATACAGACGCCTATAGAAGATATGACCTCTCAATGAAACAAAAATTACCGGTCAAAGGATTAGAATTGTATCTGAATATCAGTAACCTCACAGAGGCCGTAGACATCACCAGGCTAAGAGGATATAATCCATATGATAAAAACTTTGATGATTCCATCTATGAAGAAATTCTAGATCCCGCATTATTTTCTTATTATGACCCAGATGGTGGAGAAAATGGAGAGGGAGCACGAGTAGGTCTGAATCCTGACATTGCTGAGTTACTCAGTAGAGTGCCCAGAGACCAAAGGGCAAAGAGCCAAGAGCAACACTATGGTAGCACCATTGACCTTGGATTTAGATTTGCATTCTAGATCGAACTAGGCAACCATCAAATTTATATAGCACGGCATACTTAGGACATTGTTCGATCTTTCAACCAGGAGATTGATCATCATTGCAGTTACAATTCTTATAGGTGGCTGCGACGATGGAAGTAAACTTTACCCTGACCCCAATACCAAGATCAAGGACCAATTGGAATGGCAGAGGACCTTCTATTTCAACAGGATCGAAGAATTCAAGAAAAGACCAATAGGTAAGGATAAGATCGTCTTTTTAGGCAATAGTATCACCAAAGGTGGGGGTGACTGGGGAAAGAGATTAAATGCTAAAAATATTGTCAATCGAGGCATATCTGGGGACTATACTGATGGCATCTTGAATAGATTGGAAGAGATAATCCACTACCAGCCAAGGGCAGTATTTCTCATGGCCGGCATCAACGAGTACTGGAGCGACAACAGTGATCGACCCTATATAACTCCTAGGCACGTTGCAGAGAACATCATCAAGATCTGTAGGAGGATCAAAGAAAAAAGTCCCGTGACAGAGATCTTTATTCAGACGATCCTTCCCGTCAACAATCAACAATATCTTGATGTGAAGAAGGTGGATTATAATTTTCTCCTATCTGACTATGGTCCTACAGTGAATGAACAGGTAATACAGACCAATTCGATCTTAATGAGAAATGAAGAGTTCACGGTGATAGACCTACACAAACTATTTTTAAATGATGAATCGATCCTAGATACGACCCTGAGCA
>Ga0208408_1001255_pt1 | contig 14664 bp, 12 predicted proteins | sample ETNtaG_4_FD_185776 | JGI IMG/M metagenome (GOLD analysis project Ga0208408, IMG submission 185776) | Marine microbial and viral communities from oxygen minimum zone, Eastern Pacific Ocean - ETNP201406SV67 (SPAdes) (version 2) | ecosystem: Environmental > Aquatic > Marine > Oceanic ... | reverse complement strand
ATAAAATAAAATCCAAGATTTCTGAAAGCTGTTTTAATTTTTTGGATATCTCTAATCAACTTACTTTCTACATACGAAGTTTTTTCTTTTAATTCGATAACCTCTTTTATTGCTTCTTTATGTTTTGTTGCCCTGATTCCATTAAAAACTAAATTTTGGATTATTGGATTTTCTTTGACTAAAATCTCTAGGAGACCATTAGTTAAATTAATTTCTAGATAAGAAAAAAAATCGGTATCATATAGTTGCCTAGTCAGTTCGTTTATTTTTTGAGCGTTGTAATCTTCATTTAGCCTTATATCTCCAAACATAACAATAGTTTCTGAGGATACTCTGACATTGCCTACAACTTTAATTTCTTTAACAATTTCTGCGTAAGATATTGTTATTACAAAAATAAAAAAAAATAATGATTGTAATAAAGTTTTTTTCATTGAACAAAAGATCATACACTTATACTATTGGTTTTCAACATAACCAACTCGCCAACTTCAAGTATTTTGCTGACTGAAGTGGGTTTTTTTGTGAAATATTTTTTGCATTCTTTTGAATTAATAATCTTTGTTAAGCTCTCCACAATCTGTCTCAGAGAAATTTTATTTAGCAAAAAAAGTTTAACCAATTCCTCATTAGCAACTATTATCACAGTATCATAAAGAGTATTTTTTTTAGATATTTTTTTCAAAAGTTTTACCGAAGGAAACTTCAATTTATCAACTTCATAAAAATTTAAGTTATTTAACGTTTTTGAATTGATTTTTTTTGAAGTTATACATTTTATCTTTTTATCATAAATAGAATTAAAAATTGGTATTTTCATATCTGTATCGTGCAGTAACATTTTTATTAATCCATTCTTAAATTTTATGATTGTGTGCACATATGACTGGGGATGAATAAATATTTTATATTTTTCTAAATCAAAATTAAATATTTTGCTAGCTTCCATTATTTCAAAAACCTTATTCATCAAGTTTGCGGAATCTACCGAAATTTTTTTACCCATTTTCCATTTTGGATGCCTGACTGTTTTTTCCGGAGTTATTGTTTTTTGAATTCTAATAGGTGAATTTAGAAGCGGGCCGCCAGATGCGGTAAGTATGATCTCTTCTATATCATTATTTGAATATCCTCTTGTTAAATTCCATATTGAATAATGCTCAGAATCGATTGGAATAAATTTAGTATTATATTTTTTTAATTCTTTATTAATTAAATACCATCCACAGATAATAGATTCTTTATTTGCACTAGCCATAGTTTTTGTAAATTTTATTATATCTAGGGTAGGTTTAAGGCCATCTAGTCCCGATATACCACATATAGTGTAATCAACTTTTTTTTTTAAGATTTTATTTAATTTGGTCTTTCTTGAAAAAATATTTATTTTTCTACCCTTTAGTTTTGCTTTTAAAAATTCATAATATCTATCATTGTAAATTAGAATATTTTTTACTTTAAATTCTTTGGCTTGTTGAATTAATTTTTTATAATTTTTATTAGCTGTTAATAAAACTACCCTAAGATTTTTTTTATCTTTTCTCACAATATCTAATATGTTTCCACCTATAGAGCCAGTTGAACCAAGTATTGCAATGTTAATTTTCATATTAAAATATCTGCGTAATTTTTAAAATATATACTGTTGGTATAGCAAAAATCAGTCCATCAATTCTATCTAACAATCCTCCATGACCAGGTAAAATAGTTCCTGTATCTTTAACTTTGTTCAATCTTTTAAAATAAGAAATCAATAAATCTCCCAATTGGCAGACTAAAGAAACAATCAAACAAAGCGCTATATTTATTGATAAAACTTCAAAAAACACACCGGTATAATTTTGTAAATTAAATAATAATGCTGGCAATATGGAAAAGATAAAAGAACCCAAACTTCCAGAAATAGTTTTGTTTGGACTAATTTTAATTAATTTTCTTCCTCCTATAACTTTACCAAAAACGTAACCACCTATATCAGAAAAAATACATATGCATAAAATGATAATAAAAAAAGCTATGCTTTCAGAATTGTTACCTCTCAAAGCTATAGACGTACCTAAAAAAATAAATAGATAAACTAATCCAACAAATTGAACAAAAAAATATTTCCAATTGTTATGCTGCTTTTTCTTAAAATATTTATAATTAATATTTCTCCACTCATTAAAACATACAAATAAAGTAACAATGAGTATAAGTACAAAAACAAATTTATGTATTAAAATACAAAAAATTGCAATTAAAAACAAAATGATTGATGTTATTATTCTTTTTTCTAATTCTGCGGACATTAAATATCTCCAAAATTTCTTTTAATTTTTTTAAATTCATTTAAAATTTTTTGAAAATCATTATTATTAAAATCAGGCCACATTTTTTTTACAAAAAAAATTTCTGTATAAGCTATTTGCCACAACAAAAAATTACTGAGTCTTCTTTGGCCACCGGTTCTTATTAAAATATCAGGGTCAGGAAAGCTAGAAGTGTAAAGGGTTTTTTCAAAATTTTTTATTGTAACTTTCTGTTTTTTTTTATTAACAATTTTTAAACTATTAATTATTTCTTGTTTTGATCCGTAATTTAAAGCTAGTTGAACTAAAATTTTTTTATTTTTCTTGGTTTTGTTCTCCACAAGTTTTATTATTTTCCTTAAATTACTTGCTAATTTTGACCTATTTCCAATGATTTTCACTTTAATTCCACTTTTAATAACTTTAAGTAAATTTTTTTTAAAATAGTTTTCTAGTAATTTAAATAAGAAATTAACTTCTTTTTTTGGTCTTTTCCAATTTTCGCTTGAAAACGTAAATAATGTTAAATAAGAAATTTTTTTTTTAATTGAATAATCAACAATTTTTTCTATTGCCCTGAGTCCACGTTGATGACCATAATTTCTTGATTTTCCTTTTTGTAATGCCCATCTACCATTGCCATCCATAATTATGGCAACATGATTAGCTACGCTCATACTGTCATTATCTCTTTTTCTTTTTGGGATTCTTTTTCATCAATTTTTTTTATTTCCTGATCTGTGATCTTCTGAATTTCTTTTTCGAATTTATTGTTTTCATCTTCGCTAATCTTCTTTTCCTTAAGCATTGCTTTTAATACATCATTAGCTTCTCTTCTTATATTTCTAACTGATATTTTACTTTTCTCCGCCATATTTTTAACTATTTTTTTTAATTCATTTCTTCTCTCTTCATTTAAGTTTGGAATCGGAATTCTAATCAACCGACCATCAATTTGCGGATTTAAACCCATTTCTGATTTTTTTATTGAAGAGTCAATAAGCGTCACATTATTTTGATCCCATACTTGAATATTTAATGTTCGAGGATCTGGTACAGTGATTGTGCCCAATTGATTTATAGGTATTTTTTGTCCATAAACATCAACTTTGATAACATCCAACATGCTAGCATTCGCTCTACCTGTTCTCAGGGCTGATAAATCCCTTGCAAAAACTTCGAAGGCTTTATTCATTTTTTGTTTATAAACGTTTTTATCAAACATAATAAAAATATATATTTTAAAGGGTAAATCTTATTTATTCACCAACTTTATATCTAACAAAATCTTTAATGGTTACGCTATTTTCTTTACCTAATTCAGCTATAACATCTTTTACTTTTTTTTTTGGATCCATAATCCAAATTTGATTGATTAAGGTATTTTCCTGTTTAAATTTTTCTAACTTTCCCCTTGAAATTTTTTCTATAATATTATCACTTTTGCCTGAATTTTTAAGTTCCTCACCAATTATCTCATTTTCTTTTTCCAACATTTTTTTATCAAGTTGACTAACCTCAATTGCCAGAGGGCTTGATGCTGCTATATGCATTGCCAATTTGTGTCCAAAATCTTTAATTTGTTGATTAAATTTTGTAGATTCTATAGAGACAACAACGCCAAGTTTTCCAATATTTTTTTTTAATGCCGCGTGTACATAAGAAAAATTCATATATTTATTATTATCAAAAAAATTACACCTTCTAATTGTAATTTTTTCTCCGATTTTGGAAATAAGATTAGTTACATTGTCATCAACGCTATTTCCATCTTTCATTTTCTTTTTTTTTAAATTGTTTAAATCTCCCTTTAGTTCAAAACACAATTTGGAAAGATTTTCTGAAAAATTTAAAAATTCTAAATTTTTTGCAGCAAAATCTGTTTCACAATTAATCTCAATTATTGACAATTTATTATTTTCTTCATAAACACAAATTAGACCATCGTTTGCAATACGTTCCATTTTTTTACCAGCCTTAGCAAATCCCTTGATTCGTAAATATTTTATTGATTTTTCTATATCACCGCCACATTCTTTGATTGCAATATTACAATCTCCAAAACCTACGCCAGTAAGTTCCCTAAGTTTTTTAACCTTATCTAAATGACTAGGAGATGACATTGAAAAAATTATTTTTTTATTAGATTGTTTTCTTTTGATATCGTACTTATAACTTTTTCTTTTATCTTATCAATCAATCCTACTTTATTTTCCTTTTTATCTTTTTTTTCTTCAACTTTAATTTCTTTAACTGGAATCTTGATTTCATTATTTTTATTAGAAATTTTAATTTCTTTTTGTGCGTTTTGAATAGTTTCTTTTAATAAATCACAGTATAGATTTATTGCTCTTCGTGCATCATCATTCCCAGGTATTGGATAATCGACGTTTGTAGGATCGGAATTTGTATCAAGTATTGCAATTATAGGTATATTTAGCTTGGCAGCCTCCTTGATAGCTAACTTTTCATAATTTGTATCAATGATAAATATTAAATCTGGAGTACCTTTCATTTCTAATATTCCCCCAAGTGATCTCTCGAGTTTGTCTCTTTTAAGTCCCATCTTGATAATTTCTTTTTTTGTAAAACCTGTATCCACATCTTCAAGTGCTTCGTTAATTTGTTTTAGCTTTTTTATTGAATTTGAGATTGTTTTCCAATTGGTCAACATTCCCCCAAGCCATCTAAAATTTACATAATGCTGCGATGTATCTTTAGCCAAATTAGCAATCGACTCTGCGGCCTGCTTTTTAGTCGAAACAAACAATATTTTACCACCATTTGCAATAACGCTCGAAACTTTTGAAAGAGCTTCATTGATTAACTCGATAGTTTGGACTAAATCAATTATGTGAACTGAGTTTCTTTTGCCAAAAATATAATCTTTCATTTTTGGATTCCATCTAAAAGTCTTGTGGCCTAGATGCACGCCCGCTTCTAATAATTGCTGAATTGTTATATTAGGTATATACAATATATTTTCCCGGTTATTCCACCACGGCTCCACCATTCAAGGACCGGCGGTCCAAAGGACCAATAACCGTGTGCGTTTTGTGGATGTTTTACAATTTAATCAAATTAATTACAACTTTTATTATATATTTATTCTTTTCAAATAAGGCTCATTTTTTAACGATTTTAGTATTTTTGGATTTATTTTTCTTTTTTTAGAAAGTTCAAAAATAAGATTTTTTGAATTATTTTTAATAATAATTTTAACATTTGCATTACCTTCTTCAGAAATTAAGTTTGAAAAATTTCTAAGATTCTCTAATTTTTCAATTTCAAATGTAATATTAGGTATGGATTGTTCAGAAATTTCATTTAAACTTGCTAACTTTCTTACGCTTATCCTCTTAAATCGATTATTTTGATTACTCAAATCTTTTAAAACTGTAATTAAAAATGACTTACCTTCTTTAAGAATATTTCTACTTTTTTTCAAAATTTCTGAAAAAAGAAATAGTTCAAATACACCTCCCAAATCACTAAATTTAACAATTGCAAAAGGATTGCCATCTCTGGTTTTCTTTTCTTGAATTTTCATTATCGTTGCAACAAGGATAGCTTCATTTTTGGATGAGATGATAAATGAATTAAAGTTTTGTATTTTGTAAATATCAAAAACTTCTTTGTATTCATTAATCGGATGATCCGAAATAAAGAATCCAATTGCTTCAAATTCTTTAGATAATCTCTCTTCAAACAGCCAGTCTTTTTTAATATTATTTTTATTCAAACTTTTTTTGGTCTGATTACTTTCATTAAATAAATTTATTTGGTTATTAATTTTATTTTCAAATACAGATTTTGAAGCTAATATAATATTAGGAATATTATCGTAAAATTCTTTTCTGTTATTTTCTAATGAGTCAAATGCTCCCGCTTTTACCAATCCTTCAAGTTGTAGTTTATTAATATTCTTTGGATCGACTCTATTAATAAAATTATCTAATGATTTAAACTGACCGTTAATTTCTCTTTCTTTAACAATTTGATTAATTGCTTCAAATCCAACACTTTTAATTGCCCCTAATGCGTAATAAAATTTTTTGTCTGTAGATTTAAATTCTGCAAAGCAACTATTTATGCATGGACGTTGAATTTCAATATTAAGCCTTTTTAATTCCTCATAGTATTCACTTAATTTAGCTTGGTTACCTAATTCTGTTGACATTGATGCGGCAAAAAATTCCTTGGGATGATGGGTTTTTAAAAAGGCTGTTTGATAAGCAATGACTGCGTAAGCAGCGGCATGACTTTTATTAAAACCATATTCGGCGAAAGGTTCTATTTTTTGGAAAATATAATCTGCTACATCCTTTTGAATTCCGTTCTTTAAAGCTCCTTCAATAAATCTTTGTTTTTGTTTTTCTAATTCTGCTCGTTTTTTTTTCCCCATTGCTCTTCTTAAAATATCAGCTTCTCCTGCGGTAAAACCTGATAAAATTTGGGCTATTTGCATTACCTGTTCTTGATAAATAATAACTCCATAAGTGGGTTCCAGAATTTCTTTTAACTTTGGATGAAGATAATTAGGTTCTTTTTTTTTGTGTTTGCAATCATTATAGATAGATATATTGCTCATAGGACCTGGTCTATATAAAGCTACCAAAGCAATAATATCCTCCAATCTATTAGGTTTCATTTGCATTAAAGCTTCTCTCATTCCTGAACTTTCAAGTTGAAACAAACCAACTGTATGACCAGACGATAGTAATTCGAAAACTTTTTTATCCTCAAAATTAATTGTGTTTATATCTAGGTCTATATTTTTCGCTTTTAAAAGAGTCCGAGTTTTACTTATAATCGTTAAGGTATTTAATCCAAGTAAGTCAAATTTTATTAATCCAGCATTTTCTGCTGAATACATATCAAATTGTGTTGCTGGCAATAATAAATCAGAGGAAAAATCTTTATAAAGAGGAACTGTCTCAGATAAATTTTTCTCTGCAATAACAACGCCAGCTGCATGGGTTGCAATGTTTCTATTTAGTCCCTCAAGTTTTAAAGATAAATCCATTAATTTTCTTACTCGAGAGTCCTTAGAAATCATATCTTGAATTCTTGGTTCACGATTTATACATTCTTGTAAACCTAGTGGCCTAGAAGGATCAAAAGGAATCATTTTACTAATAGAGTCAACAAATCCATAGGAAAGACCAAGAACTCTTCCAATATCCCTAATAGCCATTCTTGCTTTTAATTTTCCAAAAGTAATTATATGAGCAACGCCATTTCCATATTTTTTTTTAAGATAAGAAAATACCAAATCTCTTTTTTCTTCACAAAAATCGATATCAAAATCTGGCATTGAAATTCTATCTGGATTTAAAAATCGTTCAAAAATTAAATTAAATTTTATCGGGTCAATATCAGTAATAGATAAACTCCAAGCAATAAGTGAGCCGGCTCCAGATCCTCTACCTGGCCCAACTGGTATATTGTTATTTTTAGCCCATTTAATGTAATCGGAAACAATCAAAAAATAACCTGAGTAACGCATTTCTTTTATAATGTTAAATTCATGTAGAAGTCGCTTGTTATAAATATTTAAATTTTTTTTATTTTCTTGATCAGAATTCTGTTTAAAGACGTATTTATTAAATTTTTCTTTCATACCTTTTGTTGCTAAATTTATTAACTCTTGATCTACATCTATATCTTTGCTGGTCCTTATATTTGGGAGGATAGGTAAAGAAGGTTTGGGTTTATAACTACATTTATAAGGAAAATTAAAATTATTTTCCAGTGCTTCAGGCAAATCAGAAAAAATTTCAATCATTTGTTCTGAGCTCTTCAAATAATGTTGATCAGAATATTTTCTTCTTTTTTTTTCATTTACATAGGTTTTTTCTCCTATACAGATCAATGCATCATGGGCTTCGTGCATATCCTTATCTAAATAAAAAACCTCGTGAGTAGCGATTAAGGGAATTGCTAAATCATTAGATTTGTTTAATAGAAATTCTTCAAATAATTTTTCCCCAACATCGTTATGCCTTTGAATTTCTAAATAAAATTTGTCCTTAAATACATCTTTTATTAATTTGAGGACTTCATCAATCTCTATTAGTAAATTTTTCGCAAATAAGTTTCCAATTAGTCCCCTAAAAGAACCGGAAAGGATTGTAATTCCAGATTTTATATTTAATAATTCTTGAAATGAGCAATGTGGCTCATCTGTGGTTTTATTTTCCAAGTAAGATTTTGAAGATAAACCAATAATACTTTTATACCCTTCAAAATTATTTGCAATTATTGGTAAAATGCCTATTTGGTCTTGAAATTTAAAATTAATTTGGCTGCCAATAATAGGTTGTGTTCCCACTTTTGAAATATTTTCTGCAAACTCCAATGCACCACATAAATTTTTGGTATCACTTAACCCTATTGCATGAATTTTATTTTTTTTGCAAAAATCCTTTAAATCAATAATTTTAATCGCTCCTTCACATATTGAGTATTGGGTATGGATCTTTAAATGTGTGAATTGATTTTTATTTTTATTACTCATTTGAGCGCCTGATATTACCATCAATTATCTTTAACTTGTAGTCGGCTTTATCGGCTAACTCTCTATTATGAGTTGCATATATTATTGATCGATTTTGAGATTTAAATTTTAAAAACAAATTAAATATTTCCCTTGAGGTAGATTGATCTAAACTTCCAGTTGGTTCATCAGCCAAAATAAGTTGAGGTTTGTTTATAGCAGCTCTTGCAATTGCCACTCGTTGTTGTTCACCAACGGAAAGATCGCTTGGAAAATGCTCAAGTCTTTTAGATAAGCCAACTTTTTTTAAGATTTTTTTTGCTGCGTTAATTGCAAACTCTTTATTTTTTCCAGAAGAAATCATTGCTATGGCAACATTCTCTAAAGATGTAAAATCATTCAACAAATTGTTTTGTTGATATACAATAGAAATCTTTTTCCCTCTCATTTGATCTTTTTCAACATCGTTCATCAAGGAAGTTTTTTTTCCTTCAAAATAAATTTCTCCACTTGATGGTTGGTCAAGTAAAGCAATCATATGGAGGAATGTGGATTTGCCCGATCCTGAAGGTCCTAATAAAGCTACTAGCTCTCCTTTTTTTATTTCAATGCTAATCTTTTTTAAAATGTTGAGATTTTTTTTAAAAAAATAGCTTTTAGAAAGATTAACCGTTTTAATAATATTACTCATATTTTAATGCTTTAATTGGATCTAGTTTGGACGCCGTATAAGAAGGAAATATTGATACCAAAATAGTTATAGCTATTGAACACAAGGTAATAATTAATATTGAATTTAAATCTATTTCTGAAGGCATTTTACTTAAAAAATATATTTCCTCTGGAAATAGACTGATATTAAATAAATTAGAAAGTAACGATCTAATTTTTTCAATATTATAAGAAAATAGTACTCCTAATAACACACCGGTCAAAGTTGCAAAAAAACCAATGGAGAAACCTACTAAAAAAAATATTTTAGCGATAGATTTTGAACTAACACCAAGTGTTCTTAAAATTGCAATTTCTTTGGTTTTATTTTTTACCAAAATTGTTAATCCAGATATTATATTAAATGCAGCTACAATAATAATTAGAGATAATATAATAAACATAACGTTTCTTTCTACTTTTAAAGCTCCAAAAAAAGATTGATTTAAGTCCGCCCACGAATAAACAAAATAGTCAGAAAATAAATTTTGAATTTTTTTCTTAGCCTCGTCAATACGTTCTGGTTTTTTTAAGTAGATCTCTAAAAAAAGATCATCATTAGATGCCTCGAAGAAAGAAATGGCATCTTCAACAGGCATAAAGATAACATTCTGATCAAATTCTGCAAATCCACTGTTAAAAATTGACGAAATAGTAAAGCTTTCCTGTTTTGGAAGGGCGCCAATAATAGTTTGAATACTTGACGATGACATCAAAGTAATTTTATCACCAACTTTCAAATCCAAAGATATTGCTAAATCTTTTCCAATGGAAATTGTATTCTTATTAAAGTTTTCTAAAGAACCTTCAAAAATACCTTTTTGTAGCAAATTTATTTTTTTTAAATCGTTTTTAAGATATCCGCGAATTAAAATTCCCTTTGTATCATCTTTATTGATTAAAATTCCCTCCCCATTAAAAGAAAACATCGTTTTATCAATAATGTTTGACAGCGAATTAAGTTTATTAGGAATTTTACTTTCAATTTTCTTTTCAAATGGTTTGACTATGATATGGGCATTAAATCCTAAAATTTTATCTATTAATTCCGTTCTAAAACCATTCATCACGGACATTACAATTATTAATACCGCAACACCTAGGGCAATTCCCAAAAAAGAAAAAATAGATATTATTTTTAAAAAACCCTCTTTTTTTTTCGGTTTTAAATATCTAAAAGCGACTAGTTTTTCAATTTCAGAGATCAAATTGAACTTTTCTCTTTAGTTAATTTTTGAACAATTTTATCAATACTTAAATTTTGTGATTCTTTATCTATTTCTTTAAATTCAAAAATATTGCCTTCTGACTTTTGACCAATTATTATTTGATATGGAATGCCAATCAAATTAAATTTCTTTATTTTTGCTGAAATGTTTTCATCTGTATCATCTAGCAATACGTCTATATTATGTTTTATTAATTCTTTATAAATCTTCTGTGATTTTATTAGATTGGAGTTATCATTTTTACTTATCATAGGTATAATAGCAACTTCATAAGGTGAAACTGATAGAGGCCATTTCATAGTATTATTGTTAAATTTTGCTTCTATTATGGCAGCAACTAATCTTGATACCCCAATTCCGTATGATCCCATTTTGACAGATATTTTTTTTCCTCCTTGTAAATCTACACTGGCATTTAATGGTTTTGAATATTTGTCACCAAAATAAAAAATGTGCCCAACTTCTATACCTTTTGTTATTAATCGATTTTCTTGCAGCACTTTCTTATCAAAGTCCCCTTTATTAAATTTATCGTCCGTAACCGCATAATATGTTTCAAATTCATTTCTCATCTTTTCAAGTGATGAGTCATCTAAATTAAAATTTCTAGTATCGATTTCAAAAATCCTTTTATCAGCATATATTTTACTTTCTCCTGTTTCTGCTAAGATAACAAATTCATGAGATAAATTTCCTCCGATGGGACCTGTGTCTGCTGCCATAGGAATAGCTGTAAGTCCCATTCGCTTAAATGTTTTAAGGTAAGCAAAGTACATTTTGTTATAAGACTTGACTGCATCTTCATCGGTTAAATCGAAAGTGTATGCATCCTTCATTAAAAACTCTCTACATCTCATTACTCCAAATCTTGGTCTAAGTTCATCTCTAAATTTCCACTGAATATGATAAAGACTTTGAGGAAGTGATTTGTACGATTTTATGCTTGCCCTAAATATTTCGGTTATCAACTCTTCATTAGTAGGTCCATAAAGCATTTCTCTATTCTGACGATCTTTAATTCTTAGCATTTCTTCACCATAATCGTCATACCTGCCGCTTTCTTTCCAAATATCGGCAGATTGGATAGTTGGCATAAGCAATTCTTGTGCACCAATATTGTTTTGTTCTTCTCTAACAATATTTTCAATTTTTTTCATAATCCTTAAACCTAGTGGTAACCAAGAATAAATTCCTGAAGAGGATTGTTTAATCATACCAACACGAAGCATAAGTTGGTGAGATTTTATTTTTGCTTCGGTAGGATTTTCTTTAAGTATTGGAAGAAATAATTTTGATAAATACATGTAAATTAAAATGCTTTTTAAAGTTCTAACAACTTAGCATATTGCTAAACTCTAACCAAATTAATATTTGTATAAGGTCTTTTGCCGGTTTTTTCTTTCACCAATTTTCTGCAATTTTTTTTCAATTTTTCTATTAAGATATTTTCTTGTTTAGTGTTATTTAAAGAAAATGTTCTGCTTGTTTTCCTTACCTCGTCTTCAAGATCAAAAATAAAATCATCATTTTGACTTTCAATAGGTAAGCCTTTAAATGAAATAATTGGCTTCTTAACAACCTTGCCTTTGTTATTGACAATTATCATAACTTCCAAATAACCATTGTTTGCTAAATTTTTTCTTTCTTTCATTGTCTGAGAATCCTCACTAATGCTAACATTCCCATCTACATACATGCGTCCAACGGGAGCTTTATCAACAACATGGGGTTTTTCACCTGGATGAATTTGAACTATATCACCATTTTCTATTTGAACTGGGTAAGGTATCTGCATTTCTTTTGCAAAATTTATATGCTCCATCATATGTCGATGTTCACCATGTACCGGAATGATAGATTTAGGTTTAACCCAATTATACATGTCTTTTAAATCTTCTTGATTTGGGTGACCGGAAACATGAACAAATTCATTTTCTTCAGAAACAACTTCTATTCCATTTTTAACTAACTGATTATGTAGATTATAAAGTTTTTTTTCATTGCCAGGAATTATTTTTGATGAAAAAATTACTGTGTCCCCCTCTTCTATAAAAACCTCAGGATGAACATAGTGCGCTATTCTCATCATGGCTCCCATAGGTTCTCCTTGACTACCTGTACACAGATAAACAATTTTTTCTTTGGAAATTTTTTTAGCTTCCTTTGGGTCAATAGGATCAATAACATTTTTTAAATAACCACATGCTCTTGCTGCTTTATAAATTCTGTGCATAGACCTTCCGACTAGAGAAATCTGTCTTTCAATTTTTTTTGCACAATAAAATATTGTTTCCATTCTTGCTACATTGGATGCAAACGATGTAACAACAATTCTTTTATTTTTATTTTGCATTATTTTTAAAAGATTCTGTCTAACATCTAATTCAGAGCCAGCTCGACCTGGATTAAAAACATTGGTAGAGTCACAAATCATGGCTAGAACACCTTGAGCACCAATTTGTTTTAATTTTTTCTCGTTTATCTTATTGCCAATCAAAGGATTGGGATCACATTTCCAATCTCCTGTATGCAAAACGGTTCCAACTGGAGTTTTAATACTCAGACCATTGGGTTCTAAAATAGAATGTGTTAAAGTAACAAATTCAATTGTAAAGGAACCCAATTTGATTATACCATTTAAGTCAATAATTTTTAAATTATTCCCAATTTCAATTTTTTTTTCTCTAAATTTTTCTTTTATTAAAAAACTTGTAAATGGAGTAGCATAAATATTACATTTTAATTGAGGCCATATATGTGCAATAGCACCGATATGATCTTCGTGAGCGTGGGTTAAAATTATTCCCAATAAATCGTCTTTTTTATCTATGATAAAACCAGGATCAGGATAAATCAAATCTATCCCTGGCAAAGTATCGTCTGCAAAAGTAACCCCTATATCAACTATTAGCCATTTTTGATTGTCCGGTTTTCCATAAGAATAAAGATTCATGTTCATGCCAATTTCTCCTGATCCACCTAAGGGACAAAAAATCAATTGTTCTTTTTGACTCATAATTTAATCTAAAATTTATTTTACTCTCAATAATTCTATTAAACCCTTCATGGTAATATCTTTATCGATAAATACTTTAGATTTAATAGAATTTTTAAATAACGAAGAATAGCCACCTGTTAAAATGATTTTATAACTTCTTTTAGTTTCTTTTTTAATCAATCGTAAAATATTTTCAATCATACCTGTGTACCCCCAATAAAAACCAGATCTTAAGGCTGAAAGAGTATTGTTTCCTACTACTTTATTTATTTTTTTTATAGTAAACGGAGGTATCAGGTTGGCTCTTTTAGTTAGTGTGCTTAAAGAAAGATTTACACCAGGTGCAATGATTCCACCAATATATACTCCTCTATTGATTACATCAAACGTCGTGGCCGTGCCAAAGTCTAAAACTATACAATCAGATTTATATGTATAATAAGATCCAATTGCATTAGATATTCTATCTGAACCAATTTGTTTTTTTATTGCTTTAATTTTGAATATTTTTGAATAATGAGTTTGCTTTAATTCTTGACATTGAATATTAAAATATTTTTTAAAGCTTTTTTTGATGGCAAAAAAAACAGATGGTACAACGCTGCAAAATAAAGCTTTCTTATTTATAATTCTATCTTTAAGAAATGAAAAAATTATTTTTTTAAAATAATATTGATTTTTGATTTTTAGAGTATCTATATTTAATTTTTTGATAATTTTTAGTTTTTTATCCAAAATGCATAACTTAGTTTCCGTATTCCCGATATCTCCGATTAAATGTGTCATTTTATTCTAATCAATTTAATAATAATTTTTTCGATTTTAATTTAAAAGTTAAAAACTTATATAAATTTAAATTTGAAAAAAACTGTTCATACTTAGCTATTATTTTATTTACAATTTCTACCAATTTAGGTTTTTTTTTTGTTTCACTAT
>Ga0208408_1001254_pt1 | contig 14667 bp, 13 predicted proteins | sample ETNtaG_4_FD_185776 | JGI IMG/M metagenome (GOLD analysis project Ga0208408, IMG submission 185776) | Marine microbial and viral communities from oxygen minimum zone, Eastern Pacific Ocean - ETNP201406SV67 (SPAdes) (version 2) | ecosystem: Environmental > Aquatic > Marine > Oceanic ... | reverse complement strand
AATAGTAGTTGGCGGTGGAAATTTTTTTAGAGGCGTTAATGAATCAGCTAAAGATATGGCTCAAGCAAATGCAGATTACATGGGTATGTTAGCTACAGTCATTAATGCAATAGCCTTAAAAGACGCACTAGATAGAAATGGTAATGAGACTAGAGTTCAGTCAGCAATTGATATGACAGCTGTTGCTGAACCATACATTAGATTAAGAGCAATTAGACATCTTGAAAAAGGAAGAATTGTAATATTTGCTGCTGGTACTGGTAATCCATATTTTACAACAGATACAGCTGCTTCACTGAGAGCTGCTGAAATAGATGCAGAAGAGGTTATTAAATCTACTAGGGTAAATGGCGTATTTGATAAGGATCCAGAAAAGAATAATAATGCTGTTTTGTATGAAGAAATATCTTATAAGGAAGTAGTAACTAAAAAATTGGGGGTAATGGACCTAACTGCAATTACATTATGTGAAGAGAACGATATGCCAATAAGAGTATTTGATGGAACTAAAGACGGTAACATTTATAAAGTTTTGACTGGTGATAAACTAGGAACAGTTATTAAATAGCAATGGAAGAACAAATAATATCTGATGTAGAAAGCAACATGAAGCTTTCAATCACGCACTTTATAGAAGCATTATCTAAAATTAGAACTGGACGAGCAAATCCAAGCTTGGTTTCTAATATAAATGTAGAATATTACGGAACAAAAACACCTTTACAACAATTAGCTACTATTAATATTCCCGATCCTAAATTAATCGTTATTCAACCTTTTGATAAAAGCTCTATACATGAAATAGAAAAGTCAATTATAAATGAAGATATAGGATTAAATCCAGCTGTTGATGGTGACATTATAAGAATACCAATACCAGCATTATCTGAAGAGAGAAGAAAAGAACTTACTAAAGTTGCATCTAAAGAAACTGAAGATGCAAAAATATCTATACGTTCACATAGACGAAATGGTATTGACAATGTATCTCAGATACTTTCCGACTCATCATCAGATGAAACAAAAAGAATTGAAGGAGAGATACAAAAATTAACAGATCTTTTTATTTCAAAAATCGATGACATACTATCTAAAAAACAAGATGAACTTCTTGAAGTTTAAAAATTATTTTGTTTCTGATGAAGATGGTACTTTCTGGCCTGGTGTTATTGAAATTCCTTCTGAGAATGAGGACCAATATGAAGAAGAAACAAATAATCAATTTATAAAAAATAATCCCAGAATTATTACTGGTGTAATTCTTTTGTTGGTTCTTTCTTTATTTTTTATTAGCAAGTTAACTGCTTTTATTTTGTTACTTTTATTATCTTTAATTTGCTCCAAAGAGTGGTTCGATATATTTGAATATGATTTATTTATTCCTTATACACTATTAATTTACTCTCCAATAGCTCCTTTATTAATAATATATTTTTATGATATATCAAAAATTCATTATTCTTATTTTATCTTTCCAATAGGACTTATTATTTATACTGGTACTTTCATAAACTATGGTATTTATGAAAAATACGGTTCTGTTTTAATTTTTCATACTTGGTTTTCGCTAGGAGTCGTTTCCATAGCTTATATATTGATCGAATATAATATTTTATTTACTTATCTTGCGATATTATCTATTGCAATATCTGATATTGCAGCATATGAAGCAGGTAGAAGAATAGGGAAAAGAAAGCTTATTGAATCAATTTCACCAAATAAAACTGTCGAGGGCTTATTATTTGGTTTAGTTTTTGGAACACTATTTATGGGTATAAATATATCTATGAATCTTGAAACAAGCTTATTAGTAACAATCATAATTTCATTTTTATTTGTATTATTTGGTGTTCTTGGTGACTTATTTATGTCAAGAATTAAACGTTCTATAGGTATAAAAGATTCATCTGACACACTACCAGGTCATGGTGGTTTTCTTGATAGAGTTGATTCATACTTATTAAGTTTTGCATTTTTATTACTGGTTTCAGAATTTTCATTTCTCAGCATTTAGAGATGATAAATTAATTATGAATGGTTTACTGACTATATTATTTTTAACATTTTTTGTTGTATTGCATGAATTTGGGCATTACTTAGCTGCAAGAAAGTCTGGAGTTGCAGTATCTGAGTTTTTTGTAGGTTTTGGGCCAAAATTGTTTTCATTCAAAAAGAACAATACAGAATATGGAATTAAAGCATTACCACTAGGTGGCTATGTAAAAATACCTGGCATGGATGAATCTGAAGAGACAATTGGTTTCAATAAAGATGAGTTATTTCATACTTCTAAATGGACTACAAAGCTTTTTATATCACTATCAGGAATTATCGTTAATTTTATATCTGCGTGGGTTATTATTTTCTTTGTTATAAATATAAATGGAATTAGTGAACCTACATTAGAAGTATCTTCTATTGGTGAGTCTATTAATAATAAGATTGAATCACCTTCTCAAAAAGCAGGAATATTACCTGGCGATAAAATTTATGAATTTAATGGTATAAAAGTAAATAATTGGGAAGAATTAGTAAATTTAATTGAAAAAAATCCAGAACAAAATGTAGAAATCAAATTAATTAGAAATAAAAATAAAATTATTACTAATACAATTTTAGAAAAAAGAATAATGAACAGTAATGAATTTGGTTACTTAGGAGTTTCACCAAGAATTGTGAATAAAAAGCTATCAATTCTCAATACAATTTCTTATACAACAAAAACTGAATATTTGATGACCCTTGCTGCAATTGATGGAATATTTACTCTTTTAAGTCCATCAAATATTAAAACTTTATTTGGTACATATTCTGGAGGAACCATTGCTGATGAGGTGAGGCCTTTAAGTCCAGTGGGTTTAGCTCAAGCCGGGAGTCAAATTGCAGCTAGTGGTTATACAAACTTTTTCAGTTTATTAGCATTTGTTAATGTGTTTTTAGCTGTATTTAATTCAATTCCTTTGATACCACTTGATGGAGGCAGGGCATTTATGTCTATCATTGAGGGAATTACAGGTATAAAAGTTCCAGAAAAAAAACTATATCCTGTTGCTTTGGTTGTTATTGGAGTTTTTATTTTTATTGGTATTACCGCATTTTATTTAGACTTAACTAATCCGATAAATTTATAAATATGAAAAGAAGAAAGACGACACAAATTAAATTAGGAAATATAGGAGTTGGTTCAGAACATCCAATAACTGTACAGTCAATGACAACGACTAAAACAAGAGATACGGAAAAAACATTAGAACAAATATATGAGTTGGCAAGTAATGGAGCTGATATTGTAAGAGTTACTTGTAATGAAATCGAAGCAGCTACGTCATTAGTTGAAATCTCTACCAGGAGTCCAGTACCAATTATCGCTGATATTCATTTTCAATATAAACTTGCTTTGGCTGCAATTGAAGCGGGGGTACAAGGATTAAGATTAAATCCTGGAAATATTCGAAATGAAAAACATATAAAAGAAATTGCTAAGGAAGCTTTATTAGAAAACATTCCAATAAGAGTTGGTGTAAATGCAGGATCTCTAGATAAAGATATTGCAATCAATTATGGTGAATCAACACCAGAAGCATTAGTTGAATCAGCTATAAAAGAAATAAGATATTTAGAGGAAGTAGAATTCTATAATATAAAGATTTCGGTCAAACATTCAAATGTACCACTTATGATTGAATCATATAGATTATTAGCAGAAAAAATAGAATACCCTTTACATCTTGGAGTAACAGAAGCAGGCCCTTTGCCTGGAGGATTAATTAAATCTGTTGCTGGAATCTCTACTTTATTGTCTGAAGGTATAGGAGACACTATAAGACTTTCTTTAACTACAGATCCAATTGAAGAAGCAAAATATGGAAGACATTTGCTAGAGTATCTTAACTTAAGAGAAAGAAAATCATTAGATTTAATAGCATGCCCTAGTTGTGGTAGAGCTGAAGTTGACGTAATTAAAGTTGCAAAAGAAGCACAGGAAGCATTAGAAGAAAAAGGTTTTCCAATACAAGTAGCAGTTATGGGTTGTGTAGTTAATGGCCCGGGAGAAGCTAAATCAGCAGATTTAGGAATTGCTGCGGGAAAAAATAGAGGTCATTTATTTATAAAAGGTCAAGTAGTTAAGGTAGTTGACGAAAAAGATATGGTATCTTCTTTAGTTACTGAAGGTGAACTTATTACTAAAGAAGGAATAGAAGCAAGATTAGCTGCTGCTGATAAAGATGCAGCTAAGATAGCACAAAAAGATGTCGATGCATTAATTGACATACAGGGTGATATAAACGATTTTAAAACAAAAGTTAAATCTGTTGTAGAGATTAATTCAAATCAAGATATTGATTCTTAATTATTATAAAATAAATATATGATGAAAAATCTAACACCTATGTCTGAAGATTTTAATCAATGGTATACAGACATAATACAAGAAGCAGAGTTGGCTGATTATTCTCCAGTAAAAGGAACTATGGTTATAAGACCATATGGATATGCTATCTGGGAGAATATTCAAAAATATTTAGATAATAGATTTAAGGAAACTGGACATAAAAATGCCTATTTTCCACTTTTTATACCTAAATCTTTTATTGAAAAAGAAGCAGAACATGTTGAGGGATTTTCACCTGAGCTTGCAACAGTTACTCATGCAGGAGGTAAAGAATTAGAAGAACCTTTAATTGTTAGACCAACATCTGAAACAATTATTAATCATATGTTTTCAAAATGGATAACAAGTCATCGTGATTTACCAATGTTAATTAATCAGTGGGCAAATGTAGTTAGGTGGGAAATGCGAACAAGGCTATTCTTAAGAACTTCAGAATTTTTATGGCAGGAAGGTCACACAGCTCACGCAACCAAAGAAGAAGCAAACGATGAAGCAATAAAAATGTTAAATATTTATGAGGAATTCGTTCAAAATGTTGCTGCTGTTTCCGTTACTAAAGGTCTTAAATCAGAAATAGAAAAATTTGCAGGTGCTGAGAAAACTTATTCAATTGAAGCAATGATGCTAGACAAGAAAGCACTGCAAGCAGGAACATCTCATGAATTGGGACAAAACTTTTCTAAAGCTTTTGATATACAATATTCAGATGAAAAAAATATACTTCAACATCCTTATCAAACTAGTTGGGGAGTTAGTACAAGATTGATAGGTATGATTATTATGGCACATGGTGATGACAAAGGATTAAAACTTCCTCCTAATTTAGCTCCAATACAAGTTGTTATTGTTCCAATCATTCCAAAAAAAGATGATAAGCAATTAGTTATGAAAAAAGTAGAAGAGATAAATGAAATATTAGAAAAGCATAGGATAGAGATTGATGACAGAGATGAAGTTTCTCCAGGTTTTAAATTCAACGAGTGGGAATTAAAAGGCGTTCCATTGAGAATAGAAGTAGGCCCAAGAGATATCAAAAATAATAAAGTTATTGTATCAAGAAGAGATATTGACGATTCCAAACAAGAAGTTTCTTTTGATAATATATCTATAGAGATTGATAATTTATTAACAGATATACAAAATAATATGTTTAAAAATTCAAAAGATCACATGATTAGAAATACAACTCATGTTGAATCTAAAGATGAATTAATTGAAAAATTAAATAAAACAGAAGGCTTCGTAACTTGTTATTGGTCAGAAAATGAAGAAGATGAAATAGAAATTAAAGAATTAACAAGTGCAACAATTAGGTGTTATCCATTAGACAATAAAGAAACGAAAAAGTCTATAAATCATAAAGACAAAGAAGGATTATTTACTATCTTCTCAAAAGCTTATTAAAATCTTCCAATAAAACAATTTTATTGTTAAAATTAAATAGACAATTTAGCTACATGACAGTGGGTGGCAAACCCGCTTTTTTTATGAATGGAGGGATTATGGAGTTGGATAAAAACAACGTAATCTCAACAATTGATAACTATTTATTAGAAGAAAATTTAGAACTTTACGATATTAATATTGTTAATTTTCCTAATATTTCAAAAATTGAAGTTTTTGTATATTCATCTTTGAGTATAGATTATAAAACTATTGAACGTTTAAATCATCAGATACAACGGTTACTTCATGATATTGATATTGAAAAGGGTTCATACGATTTGATTGTTTCAAGTCCAGGCATAGAAAGATCTTTAAAAACATTAAGACATTATGAAATTTCTTTAAATGAATATATAAAAGTTAAAATTAATGATCCAATCGATGACGAATACGTATTTTATGGAAAATTAATAAAAGTTGAAAATGAAAATATATATATAGACATTGAAGATCAAGTAATTGTTGTTGATATTAATAATATTAAAAAATCAAGAATAGAATTTAATAAATTTAAACAAAAAATAATAAGTTAAGGAAATTATGAAATTAGGAAGCGACATAAAACAAGCAATTGAATCATTAGCTTTAGATAAAGGCGTTGCTGTAGAAAGTATGTATGAAGCATTAGTTTCTGCTTTTAGATCAGCTTATATGCGTATTCCAGGAGCAGCAGAAGAAGCGAGAGTCACTTTAGATCCAGATTCTGGGGAGATAACTGTTTATGCACAGGAATTAGATAATGATGGAAATGTTATTACTGAGTGGGAACCTGATATAAATGATGACGATTTTGGAAGGATAGCTGCTCAGTCATTTAAACAAATGATGACTACAAAAGTAAGAGATGCAAAAAGAGCTACTGTATTAGAAGCATATATTGGTAGGGAAGGTGAGCTAATTACAGGGATCGTTACACAATTTGATTCAAGATTCAACCAGACGATTATCGACCTTCAGGATGCTGAAGCTGTTATACCTTCAAGCGAAAGAATCCCATTTGAAAGATTAGAAAGAGGTAACAGAGTGAAAGCTTTAATTACCGAAATAAGAACCGAAGCAAAAGGTATCCCAATAATTGTAAGTAGAAATAGAGCTGAATTTGTGCAGCGCATGTTAGAACTAGAGGTCCCTGAGTTGACAGATGGAACAGTTGAACTTAGAGCTATAGCTAGAGAAGCTGGAAGTAGAACAAAAATTGCTGTATTTTCAAATGATCCAAATGTTGATCCAAAAGGTGCTTGTGTTGGGTCCAGAGGTTCAAGGGTTAGACAAATAGTAAATGAATTAAAGGGTGAAAAATTAGATGTTGTTGAATGGAGAGAAGATAAAGTTCGATTTATTATTGAAGCTTTAGGACCTGCAGATATTGAAGAAGTTGAAATTGATGAAGATACTAAAAGTGCAAAAGTAATCGTAAAAGATAACCAACTTTCTCTAGCAATTGGGAAAGAAGGACAAAACGCAAGACTTGCAGCAAAATTAACAGGCTACAAAATTGATATTGAAGGACTTGGCGATTCTCCTCCAAAAGAAATAAATGAAGAAAAAAATGAAGAGGAAGAATAATTTATGGCAAAAAAGCGAATTCATCAACTCGCTAAAGAACTAGAAGTAGCTTCAGCTGATATATTACATAATGCCCAAGAACTTGGGATTCAAGTTAAAACAGCATCTTCTGGTTTGACTCCTGAAGAAGAAGAATTAGTAAAAATATCCTTTGAAGAGCAAATTAGTGAATTAAAAAATAAAACTTCCGCACCAGATCTGTCTGAAACTGAAGAAGTTAAAGATGATAAACCTGAGATAACTAAAGAAGTAAAAGATATAAATATTGTTGAGGTGACAGAAGGATCAACTCCTGAAGAACTTTCATTTTTGATAGATATCGATTCTACCCAAATTGTTGCTGATTTAATGACTTTAGGAATAATGAAGTCTATAAATTCAAAATTAGACAATGAAGAGATAGAACAGTTATTAGAAAAATATAACTACATGGCGGAGTTTATTGAAAAAATAGAAATTAAAAGATCCGAAATTATTGAAGAAATAACATTTGAAGATGACGAAAAAAACTTGCAAACTCGTGCCCCAATTATTACAGTTATGGGCCATGTTGACCATGGGAAAACAAGTTTATTAGATTATATTAGAAATGAAAAAGTAGCTGAAAATGAAGCTGGTGGGATTACCCAACATGTCGGTGCTTATAAAATAGAAACTGGAGATAAAGGAATTACATTTATTGATACTCCTGGACATGAGGCCTTCACCCAAATGAGAGCCAGGGGAGCTAATGTAACTGACATAGTTGTATTAGTTGTTGCTGCAGATGATGGTATTAAGCCACAAACTATTGAAGCAATTAATCATGCAAAATCAGCTGAAGTACCAATAGTCGTAGCTATAAATAAATGCGATTTACCAGAAGCTAATCCTACGTTAGTAAAAGCAGATTTAACTAAATATGAACTAATTCCAGAAGATCTTGGTGGAGATATCCCAGTTGTTGAAATATCAGCATTAAAAGGAGAAGGTATTGAAGATTTATTAGAAACATTATCACTAGTTGCCGAAATAGAAGAACTTAAATCAGTATATGAAAGTGATGCATCAGGATTTATTATTGAATCAAGAATGGAAGTTGGGAAAGGTAACGTAGCTACAGTAATCGTAACAAGAGGAACATTAAAGCAGGGTGACTTTTTATATGCAGGCTCATCATTTTGTAGAGTAAAATCAATGTTTGATCATACAAACAAAGTACTAAAAACAGCAATCCCCGGAACGCCTGTAGACATTATGGGTTGGGACAATTCTCCAACAGCAGGAGATCAATTCATAGCAATTAAATCTCAAAAAGAAGCAAAAACAATAGCTGATAAGAATAAAGCCTTACTTAAAGATTTTGATGATACAACTTATTCTGTTGAGACTCGTGTTGATGACATGATGAAATTATTACAAGAAGGCGAACTTAATTCAATAAATATTATCTTAAAAGCAGATACTAATGGTTCAGTTGAAGCAATTAAAGATGGATTATTAAAATTATCTACAGAAGAGATAGACATAGAAGTGGTTCATTCAGCTGTTGGGGGTATTGTGTTATCTGATATTGACCTCGCTTCAGCAACTAATTCTATAATTGTTGGATTTAATGTAAGACCTGATAGTCAAGCACGTAATATGGCACAAAGTAAAGGAATTGATGTTAGAACATATAAAATTATCTATGAACTATTAGATGATATAAATGAAGCTGTAATGGGCCAGATGACTATAAAAACAGAAGAAGCAGTTATTGGTATGGTGCAAGTTAAGACAACATTCAGGGCTCCAAAGGTAGGGGTCGTCGCTGGTTCAGTAGTTACAGAAGGTAAAGTAATATTAGATGCAAAAGCCAGATTGCTAAGAGAAGGAATTGTAATATACGAAGGCAAAGTAGCTTCGTTAAGAAGATTTAAGGATAATGTTGAAACAGTAAGTGAAGGTTTAGAGTGCGGAATAGGTTTAGTAGATTACAAAGATATTAAGGATGGTGACGTAATTGAAATCTTAGCTGAGGTTGAAGTCTAAAATGAAAAAACAATTACGTGGCGGTAGAATTAATAGAATAAACCCTCTTATACAACAAATAGTTTCAAATGAATTACTAAGAAATTCAGAATCAATATTAAATAAGTCGACTATTACTCATGTAACAACTTCTCCTGATATGAAACGTTCAACTATATTTGTTTCAAATATTGAGAATAATAAAGGTCAATTAATTAAAGCATTAATTAAAAATAGATCAAAAATACAAAAAGAATTAGCTAAGCAATTGACTACAAAATTTATTCCAAAAATACAATTTGAAATAGATAGCACTTTTGAACATGTAGATAAAATAAATGAAATAATAAGCAATATTAATGAATGAACAAATAAGCAACTTCTTTGATAAAGGTCCAATATTTATAACTGGGCATGTAAACCCAGATGGTGATGCATTGGGTGCTTCATTTTGTTTGAAAATATTATTACAAAGAGAAAACATTGAAGCTGATATTAACTTTGATATTGCAAATACGCTACCTTCAAATTTAGATCACCTACCTTATGAATTAATTACAAAAAAATTACAAAGTTACTATGAAACAGTATTTGTATTTGATTGTGGTAATCCTGGAAGGCTTGGTAAGTATGAAGATATTGTATTAAAAGCTAAAAATATTATTGTTATCGATCATCATATAAATCCTACTTTTGGTTCATTACAGATTGTTGACTCAGAGGCAGCCAGTACTACTCAAGTTCTATATAGGCTATTACTTGAGGAAAAATATGTAATAGATAAAAATATGGCAGATTGCCTACTTACAGGATTAATTACAGACACAGGAAGATTTCAGTACCCAAACACAACAATGGAAGTTTTCAACATAGCCTCCGATCTTTTAAAACAAGGTGCTGATATATCTTCAATAAGTGAAAATATCTATGGCTCAATTGAATTCAATGCTTTAAAACTACAAAGTGAAATTATTAATCGAATAATATTTGATGAAAATATTAAATTTACTTATTCAACTATATACCAAAAAGATTATAAAAAATATAATATTGATGCTGAAGAAACAGATTTTTTGATTGATGTAGTGAGGTTAGTTAGAGGAGCAGATATAGCTTTATTATTAAAAGAACAAGTTGATGGAACATTTAAAGGCAGTTTAAGATCTAGAAATAATTTTAACGTTCAAGAGTTATCAGCTATTTTTGATGGTGGTGGACATAAAGCTGCTAGTGGCTTTTCAAGTACTTCATCAGAAGAAGATATTATTAAAATAATTAAGAATGAAATTAGAACAAAACTCTAATTTTTATTTGATAAATAAACCAAGAACGTGGACTTCTCAAGATTTATGTACTAAATTTAAAAGAATTTATAAATTTGATAAAGTTGGTCATTCTGGGACGCTTGACCCTAACGCAACAGGTTTAATGCTTCTTGCGACAAATAAATACACCAAACTTTTTGATTACATAGACAATAAAGATAAAACTTATGTTGTTAAATGTTTATTTGGCTATAAGTCTGAAACATTAGATATTGATTCAGAATATACAAAAATTCATGAAATTAAACTACAGAAAAGAAATGACGAGTTTGTTAAAGTTTTAAATAGTAAAATTGGAGAATCTATTCAAACACCTCCAAAATATTCTGCAATAAAAGTAAAAGGAAAAAGACTATACAAATACGCTAGAAAAGGTGAGAAAGTTGAGATACCAAAGAGAAAAGTAAATATTAAAGAAATTAAAATATTGAACATAGAGAACGAAGTAGCTGAATTGAAAGTCAAAGTAAGCGAGGGAACTTATATTAGGTCTTTAGTTAACGATATTGCTGAAATACTAGGAACAAGCGCAATAGTTTCAGAATTAAAAAGAGTGGCAATTGGAAATTTAAAAATTGAACATAAACATTATATTGAAGACATTGAAAAACTTGCAAATAGTGAATTACCACATTCTGTTTTGGCAACTGAAATTATTAACTTACCTATATTAGAAATAAACAAATCTGAATTAAATAATATTAAAAATGGTGATCTGATTAATAAAGATAAATTTTCAAATGAAAAGATCTATATTATTAAATATAAAAAAGAAATTGTTGCTACGTATAGACCATTTAATGAACAATATTTTAAACCAGATAAAGTACTCATATGAATACTTATTTAAATTTTGGACAAAATGATGTTATAGAATCAGATATAGATGTAACATGCATAGGAGCTTTTGATGGTTTACATAAAGGTCATTTAGAATTAATTAATAAAACAAAACAGATTAGTAATAATTATCAAATAGTTACATTTAATGAAATTCCTAAAATATATTTCAACAATGCGCTTAAACCTCTATTAGATAATAAAAAAAGGAATAATTTGTTTGAAAATTTAAAACCAACAAACCTTATATATTTAAAATTTGATGAAATAAACGAGCTTTCATCAGATGATTTTATAAAAATTTTAAGTTTAAATTTAAAAACAAAAAAAATTGTTGTCGGTAAAGATTTTAAGTTTGGCAAAAATAGAACAGGAGATGTAAATAATATTATTAGTTTTTTTGGTAAAGAAAATGTAAGTTTGTTAACAGATTACCTAATCGATAATGAAAAAGTATCTTCAACAAAAGTTAGGAATTATTTAGATTCTGGAAATATTGAAAAAGCTAATAAATTTCTTGGAAGAAAATATGAGTTATCTGGAAAAGTTATAAAAGGTTTGGAGATGGGATCTAAACTAGGTTTTCCTACTGCAAATTTAAAATTAAATTATGAATTATACTTACCAAAATTTGGGGTTTATGGCATATCTTGCAAATTAAATAATAAATCTTATGAAGGAATACTAAATATAGGTATAACACCAACAGTTACAGATAGAAAAAAGATAAAAGTTGAAGTTCATATATTTGATTTTGATAAAAATATCTATGGAGAAAATTTAGAAGTACAAATAAATCAATTTATAAGAGAAGAAATAAAATTTAATTCAACTGTTGACTTAGTAAAACAAATAAACATTGATATTTCTACTGTAAAGAATAAGTAATATTCTTCACTTTAGATATAGTAACTACTATTATTGTTTCGAATGAATACTAAGAAAGAAATTATTAAAGAATACGGTAAATCTGAATCAGATACTGGTTCTACTGAGGTTCAAGTTGCTTTAATTAGTGAAAGAATAAGTCACTTAACAGAACATCTTAAAGATCATAAAAAAGATCACCACACTAGAAGAGGGCTTTTAATGCTTGTAGGTAAAAGAAAAAGATTGTTAGAGTATCTACAAAATCAAGATATAAACAGATATCGTGAAATAATTGATAAACTTGGTATTAGAAGATAAATAAATAAGACATAGCGTTATTAATTGGGAGCTTTTATAGAAGGCTGACAATTAATAACCTCTGTCTAGAAAAGAGGATATATGTCCGTAACAAATGTTACATGTAAAATTGGCGATAAAGAAATTAAGTTTGAAACTGGTAAATTAGCCTTGCAAGCGCCAGGCGCAGTTGTGGTTACTTCTGGAGACACAAATGTATTAGTTACTACTGTCGCAAACGAATCTGTAAGAGAAGGAATAGATTTCTTTCCTTTGACAGTTGATGTTGAAGAAAGAATGTATGCTGCAGGTAAAATACCTGGAGGCTTTTTCAGAAGAGAAGGTAGACAGACTGAGAAAGCTATATTAGCTTGCAGACTTATTGATAGACCATTAAGACCATCTTTTAATGATGGTTTTAGATGCGAAACTCAAATTATTGCAACCGTATTAAGTGTTGATAATGAAAATGAGTATGATGTTTTAGCATTAAATGCAGCTTCATTAGGTTTGCAACTTGCTGGAGTTCCTTTAGATTCTCCTATAGGTGCTGTAAGGATGTCATTAATAAATGACAATTGGGTAGCACAAGCAACAAATACTGAAATGGAAGAATCTGTATTTGAAATGGTGATTGCTGGTAATTTAAATGAGAAAGGTGAAGTTGATATTGTAATGGTTGAAGCTGGTGCTTCAGACAATGCATTTGAAAAAATTGAATCAGGAAGTAAAGCCCCATCAGAGGATTTAGTTGCTGATGGTATAGATGCTTCTAAAGAATATATTTCTGAACTTATCAAGGCACAAGCTGAACTTGTTTCACAGAATGAAGTCCCAAGTATAGATTGGCCAGTGGTCGAAGACTTTACTCAAGAATTAAAATCTGATATTGAAGAATCATTTAAATCGGAAGTTGAAACTATAACTTCTATCACTGATAGAAAAGAAAGAAGTAATAAGCAATCTGAATTAGAAGAAAAAGTAATAGAGAAATATTTAAATGATGATGAAGATAATTCAAAAGCAATAAAATTAGCTTTTAAATCATTAGTAAAAAGTGTTGTAAGAGATAGAGTTATTTCTGGTGGTGATAGATTAGATGGAAGGTCTCCAACTGATATAAGAAATATTTCAGCAGAAATTGGATTATTACCAACTGTTCATGGATCATCTTTGTTTTTAAGGGGTGAAACTCAAGTATTGAATGTAACTACATTAGGTATGGGTCGTTTAGAACAAATGCTTGATACGATTGATACTGTTACTTCTAAAAGATACATGCATCATTATAATTTCCCACCATATTCAACAGGTGAAGCATATATGATGAGGGGTCCAAAGAGAAGAGAAATTGGTCATGGAGCTTTAGCTGAAAAAGCATTAATTCCAGTAATACCAAGTAAGATTGATTTTCCATATACCATCAGAGTAGTTAGTGAAGCTATTTCATCTAATGGCTCTACATCACAAGCTTCTGTTTGTGCATCAAGTTTGTCTTTAATGGCAGCAGGTGTACCTATAAGGGAACATGTAGCTGGTATCGCAATGGGTTTAATTTCTAAAGATGAAAATTATGTAACTTTAACAGATATCTTAGGGGCTGAAGATGCTCTTGGTGATATGGACTTTAAAGTTGCTGGTACTAGAAATGTGATTACTGCGCTTCAATTAGATATGAAAATCGAAGGATTACCTTCTGATGTATTAAGAAAAGCTTTAAATCAAGCTATGGATGCTAGACATCATATTTTAGACATTATGGAGGATACAATTTCTTCACCAGCAGAATCTCTATCAGGTAATGCTCCAAGGTTAGAAACTGTTGAACTTCCTAAGGATAAGATAGGTGAAGTTATCGGACCCAAAGGAAAGAATATTAGAAAAATAGAAGAAGAAACTGGAGTCAGTGTAGAGATAGATGACGATGGTATTCTCACT
>Ga0208408_1001246_pt1 | contig 14693 bp, 12 predicted proteins | sample ETNtaG_4_FD_185776 | JGI IMG/M metagenome (GOLD analysis project Ga0208408, IMG submission 185776) | Marine microbial and viral communities from oxygen minimum zone, Eastern Pacific Ocean - ETNP201406SV67 (SPAdes) (version 2) | ecosystem: Environmental > Aquatic > Marine > Oceanic ... | reverse complement strand
GATTCAGATGGAATCGGTAACAATGCTGATGACTTCCCATTCGACCCTTCGCAACAAACCGATTCTGATGGTGATGGATTTGGCGATAATCCTCTTGGCTCAGGTGCAGACAGTTTCCCTGATGACTCTTCACAATGGTCGGACATAGACGGTGATGGTTATGGAGATAATGAGAGTGGAAACAAGTCTGATGCCTTCATTACTGATGCTACTCAATGGGCAGATAGGGATGGAGATGGATACGGTGACAATCCATTTGGTAATGGTGCCGATATCTTCCCTGATGAAGCAACTCAATGGGAAGACCAAGATGAAGATGGCTTCGGTGACAATCCAGAAGGAAACAACCCTGACCCGTATCTGTTAGATTTTGATAATGATGGTTACAACGATAGTATTGACATCCTTCCTAAACTTGCTAGCCCTGGTGACATAGACAACGATGGGTGTATGGATGAAGTGGATGCATTCCCATTGGATTACAGAGAATGTTCAGACTTTGATGGCGATGGTGATGGTGACAACGCCGACACCGATGATGACAATGATGGATGGACTGACACTGATGAGATACGAGAAGATACTGATCCTTTCGATGCATCTGATTATCCAATTCAAGCATTCCAGTTGATGGTTCCAGGAACAACCATTGGTTTGGATGGTTGGGATTTGATTGGAATCTTTGGTGGTGTCCCGTTATTCGCTTGGATTTTATTTGGTTTTGTTACACGCAATGCACGTTGCCGTAAATTTGAGGAGATGTTAGGCAAGGCGCGTACTAAGGATGAGTTGGAGCAAATTGCTTTGAAGTCTGAGTACGCGTTAATGATTCGCCTCTTAGGACCACATCAAGGCATTCGTCTTGAGCGCCTGCGAGCAGAATTGGATGATGTACTTGAGGGTGAAGGAATGGTTTTCGATGAAGATCACACTGAAGTTGTAGAAGATGAAATGGTTGAGCAGGAAATATCCCAAGAAGGTGCTGAGGCAACATTTAGTGATGTACCAGATGCACCAAACACGCCACCAGCGGCAATAGTTGCAGAAGGAATGGCCGATGGGACTCCTTCTGAATCAGCAGCACCTCCTGATTTGAGAGCCGTTGGAATCGTCGGCCAAGATGGCTACGAATGGTTACAACAAGGTGGTGCCACTTGGTATCGTCCTGCAAATTCAGGTCTAGATTGGTCTCAATGGATGGATTAATAACTACAAAATGATTGGAAATAATGGAGAAGGTCACAATGCACGTAAATGAATGTTACATTAGACAAGAATCTGAAGAATGGGTGAAAATTGATAGTTGCAATGTCCATATGACCGTTTCTAGAAGAGTACAACGTACCGTTATTCGTGGCGGAGAGGGTGATGATTTGTTTGATGAAGGCGCAGAAAGCGCGGTCTATACAATTAGTGGAAATATGAATATGGAGACCTACAAGAAGATCCTAACCATTTTTCGTGGTGGACAACCATGGTTCCATGACCCATTTGAAGAGAGACAGATGAAGGTTCTATTCTCTATCATAGATTATGATAGTTCAACAGGAGAATACAAATTTGTTCTCTTGGAAGATGCTGATGATCAATCAGCAGCATAGAATTACACTTCGCCAAGAAGTTGCTCAAGTGCAGTCAAAACTTGGAGAATAAGTACTCCGTATTCCATTGGGATGTTTGGGTCTTCAGACAATTCTTCCAATTTGTTTTGAGCCATTGCAATTCTTACATCCATGTCTTTGGATTTGTTGAGTAACCACATCTCAACTGATTCTTTAGCTCCAGCACGAATGTTCCTAGGAACCTTGGAGTCATCTAATTGAAGAATTACTGAGGATATCTGCTCTAGTTTGGTCTCTATGGTCAACTAACAACACCTCCGAAAGCATGCTTACGGCCTTTCCGAACCGCGCCTCATTTATGGCACTTACCTGTGACAGGCCCTGAAGAGCATGGTCACGACACCTGAGATACTCACGTATGCGCGCGTTACAACTCTAGTTCTCTGCATAGCAGGAGCGACCTATCTGGATCTCAAAATTCGACGCGTTCCTAATGATTGGTGGGTCTCTTGGGCAAAGCCTGCACTCTTCGTCCTATGTCTTGAATTGTGGGTTTTAGAAGCAGATTGGACCATCTGGCTTACTGCCTCAGCAATGGTTGCTTATGCATCAACTGCTGTAATTGGCCGGCCTACCTTAGAGGATGCACGAAATGGTTCTCCCGAAGACCTGATTGTAAGTATCTGGTACCTAGTATCCTTTGTCGGACTTGTTGGCGGAGTAATGCTCCACTTTACACCCCTAATGGACGGTATTGGTTTTGGCTCGCTTGTTGGTTGTAATTATTGCTCTAGCACTACTGAGATTGAAGCAGCATACCTTTGGGGTCAAATGATTATGATAGGCCTTGTATTACTCTTTTTCGAAATGTGCTACCAACTACGAATGTTACACGGTGGAGCAGATGCTAAGGCAATGATGTTCGTTGCTCTCTGTTTGCCCGGTTGGGGGACCCTTCCACCAGCAGATGCTGCTCTAATGCCACCGGCACTTTCACTCCTAATCTGGGGGGCACTGACATTCCTAATTCTGCCATTCTATGTGTTTATTCAAAATGCCATCAGTGGTGATGCTGGTGAATGGCGAATGGCTTGGCACGCGCGCCGACTTCCACTCTCCACAATTTCTGGTCGCCATGTCTGGCTGTTGGATGAAGTAATGGAAGGTCACGATGGTGAAAAGAAAATTGTCACTAAGATGCGACCTCGCCGTGGAAGCCGTAGTGAAACAGCATTGGATGAGGTGCTAGATGAGTTAGCAGAACTTGGAGCTGAAAAGGCTTGGACTACTGAAAAATATCCATTCATGGCATTCCTAATGGTAGGGATTCTTCCAATGCTTTTGTTTGGTGACCCCGTGTTACTATTGCTCAATTTGGTAGGGCTGCCGTGAAACATAGAATTGATGGTGTACAAAAGGGTCGCATAGTGTGGGTGAAGTAGATGAAGAGAGTCAAACGTTTGGCAAACTCTGAGGACGCACTCACTGCAGTCATTGAATTTCTGACCGCTTTCGTCCTTTTTCTCATCGTCTTGACTGCCTTCTTTTCGCTTGCAGGATTACAACTTGGTTCCAATCACCCCAAATCAGATCAATTGGATGATTATGCACTACAAGGTTTGCAAAGATTGACTGGTGACTCGGGCTGGTATGTGCCAATAGACGAGTGGGGTGACAGAGACATTGCCAATGGGACTGCTGACTGGCACCATTACAATGCGACAAAATTGCTTGAAGGGTCAGTTCATCCAGGTATTGCTGGTGACTTTGGACGCCTTGATGAAGCCCGCTTGAATGCGATTTCAAATGTCACCCAAGATCACTTCATTCGAGGATTGGGGTTACCAGAATGGAGCAGCATCAACCTCACAATTCGCATTATTGAGAGCCTTAATTCATCTAGAATTGATGTCCTACTATTCCAAGATGGTGCTAGTCGTAATGCTGCCGCAAACGGAGCCGTAGCCCATCGAATGATGGTGCTTAATGATGAGACTGTGGAGATTATCTTTGAGGTACACGATGCTGGTCGCACTCCTGCAAATCTAGTCATTACTGAATTCATGGCTGAACCAGATACAGGGTTTCCTGAATGGGTTGAGTTAGAAAACAAGGATGGTTTTGCGGCAAATCTGACTGGTTGGGGGTTAGGGCGCTCTTCTGGTGGAGGGCTACACACACTCATTGGAGATGGAGCACTAGCTGGAGGAAGTATCATCCTATGCTCGGGTAAACCAAACCTGCAAGAAAATCAAGGTGCAGAGACTGTTCTAGATTTAGGGCAATCTAGTATTTTGGGACGTGGTGCAGTAGATGGACTAAACATGTACTCTGATACATTGAGCCTCACTTGGACATACCCTGGAACAGCACAGACATACAGCACCATGGATGTTTCATGGGATGATGGCTGGGAGATTGAAAGCGACATCTCTCTTCAATGGAATGGCGGTCCTGCTTCAAACTCATCTAATTGGGCTCGAAGCAATGGCGGAACACCTGGTTCAATCTGATATTACCATACTGCGAATTTTGATAAAAACGCCATAGTTATCTTAGCCATTATTTCACGCCTAAAGGCGTGTCCCCATAGCAACGAGTTATTAGCGGAGGTCGGCCGTTGGGTATTCGTTAGCATGCTCGGGACCCCACAGTACACTCGTGACCGTTGTATCACAGGTATACACGGATTGGACGAAATCACCCGAGGTGGAATCCCATATGGCGCAACTGTCCTAGTGGGCGGTACTTGTGGTTCAGGTAAGACTACCTTGACCATGGAGTTCCTTGTTCATGGGGCGCAAATGGGCGAGGCATGTGCCTACTTTGCAGCAACTGAACCCTCAGTGAAACTACTTGAAAACATCCGACAATACACCTTTTTCGATATGGATATGGTCGACAAGGGCCTAATCAATGTCTTTGATATGGATGTCGTTTACTCTTGGCTAGGCCTAACTAAAGCAACCTTTGATCGTGATGACATCAATTCGCTGGTGAAGGCGATTACAGATATTGTAAACACAATTGGTGTCACTAGACTAGTGATTGATTCGGTAACTACTCTCTGTTACAAAATTCCAAACGACCAACTGATTCGTGACTTCCTTTTTACACTGGGTAAAACCTTGGCTACACAGGGATGTACCTCATTCCTTGTTGCTGAAATTACTTCTGCTGGTGCCAAAGCTCACTGGTCATCTTTCGGTGTAGAGGAAGCTATTCTTGACGGCATCATGGTCATGGGGGATATCGACAGAATGGGTCACCTTCTCAGATTCCTACAGGTTGTGAAGATGCGTGGCACAGACCATTCAAGAGCAAAATATGCAATTGAATTGACACCATTGGGTGTGATGATGACACCGATGTTGAAGTGGGGAGTTGATTCAGATTGATTGAATTAGACCAGAGAATTGCTGAGCAACTTACTGAGATTAATCTCAATTCTTCCATGCAAATTCGTTGTGGCTCAAGCAACTCGTTCCTAGTGACCGCTTCTTTAGTTGAGCCGCTCATCAACGAATTTCAGATGGGTGGAGTCTACATCTCTGCTAGCAGACCTGCACCGGAATTGATTGCAACATTTGCTGAAATTGGAGTCCCTACAGATAGTATCCAATTTGTTGACTGTGTCTCATCAGCTCTTCTTGGAGGCACTGAAAACCCGTATACTAACATCTCGTATATTGACAGTCCAATTATGCTTGAAAGCATTTTACTGAGAACTCTATACCACCTTAGACAGATGCCTACTGAGCAAAACTTTGTGATTCTAGATTCGGTAAATGCATTGGCAATTTACAATGAAGAAAGAATGCTCGCAGAATATCTTCACACATTCATCAACACATTCCGTGCCCGAGATATTTTGAGCGGTGTAGTAACTGTGCCTGACCAAACCCCTCCTAGCGTTCTAGCAAATCTAGACCTATATTGTACAGACTTAGTAGACCGTGGTCAAGTGGTAATTTCCTGAGGTGTAAAATATGGCAAGAAAAGTTGTATTTGACCAAGATGATGCGGAATTCTTTGGAGGCAGAGGAAGTATTGGTTCGCCAAAATTTGACAAGATGATGAAGGGCGGTATTCCTCGCGGCTTCACCATCCTTTGTATTGGGGAGCCAGGTGGTGGAATGGATTTGTTCATGAAGCAATTTACCTCTGTGGCAGAAGATCCTGAAAATACAATTTTAGTTTCAACAGCTGAAAGTCAAAATGAAATCCTAGAAGTTTTCCGACGCTTCGGATGGCCACTCGACTTGAAAGTGAGGACTATTGGCGAGGAATATAACGAGAAAGTACTTGAGAAGGACTTGGAAGCTAGTCGCTTTCGCCTTGAAGGATTTTCAATGCAAGATATTCAGAGACTCGCTCAAACTAGATTCGTTGAGGAGGATAACACCGACTACCTAATTTCCCTAGCAAGTCAGGTTACTTCACTAGGGCCATTCTTCCGTTGTGCTGTAGATAACCTCGATTTCTTCTTCCAAAGAAATGAATCACACCGAGTAATTTCGATGCTTAGGGTTATGCAAGCTCATACTCAACTAAATCGTGGCTTACTTCTATTATCAACATCTAGTGGTTCAGTTCCAGACAATGTTCAAAGAGAATTGGCACTGATTAGTGATATCGTGTTTGATTTTGAAGTCAAGATGATTGCTAACACCTTCGAGACTCGAATGGTAGTTCGCAAATTTAGAAATGCGCCAGAAAATCTCCGAGTTTACACCTACCGTGTGACTGATGAGGAAGGAATTACTCCAGAGACTGTGGACAGGGTCGCTTGAGGGAACAATATGGACGGCTGCAAGAGGGATAGAACTGCCACTACTGAGGCGGTTTCACCTGTTATCGCAACCATCCTTCTGCTTGCAATCACCGTATTGTTAACTGGAGCAGTTTACATGATGATGGCTTCAGGTGTGCAAGCTCCAAACAAGGGTGTCCCAATTGCTAAGGCCAGTGTACGAATTCTTGACAATGGCTATCAGGTTGTGACCATCAGTGAGATGAATGCCCAAGTTGAGACTTTCAAATGCAAATTCCAACTGATTCCACCCGATGGTGTAAATACAGACACAATCTCTGGTTTTACCTCTGATTCGGAAGTATATGGTGTGTCAGGGCAGAACGTGTCATTCCAAGATCGAGATGCAGGCTTCACTGTCAATACTGGAGATTACTTTGTAATCGATGCGGCGGCAGTTGGTAGCGATTCTGGAGACTGGACTTTTAGGATGATTTACGAGGGCGCAGGTGGAAGAAGTAGTGGTGAAATCTTCGCCGTAACACTCCCTGCCTCTAATTAATGGCCCCAAAGGGCTTGAATGCTAAATACCCACAGGCGTATTTGGGGAGCATGTCGAATCTAGAGAATTGGAAGCCTTGGCACTCTAAGCAGGGTGACAAGGGTAAAGGTGGGTCTCTGACCATTTCCCCTAACCCAGTTACTACCCCTCAGGAGTGGAGTCTAGCCCCATCAAAAAGCCATATGATTCGCTGGCTCCTACTAGCAGCACAAGGGGAAAAAGCCGTTACTCTAAATTTCTCAGGAAGCCCAGGTGAAGATGTTATTTCCATGGCGCGCTGCCTTCGTCAACTCAACGTAGAGATTGACATGAGTGAAGATGGGTGGACTGTTTTGGGCGTTGGTTCTGAAGGATTTAAACGTCCGATTTCTATACTCCACTGTGGTAATTCTGGTACAGCATTGCGGCTCCTTACAATCGCTGCTGCTCGTCTAGACTGCCCTGTAATGCTAGATGGGGACAGAACATTGAGGAAACGACATTCTGAAACTTTGCTTCGTATACTCGAATATCTAGGTGCAAAAGTTAGTCACGGGACTGGTTTGGAGTCACTACCCTACCTTGTCCATGGGCCATTGAAGCCGGGTGAAGTGACCATAGATGTGAATCGCTCAAGCCAGCCACTCTCAGCACTTCTTCTATCTATGCCAGCACTTGAAGGCCCAATAAGGGTGAATCTAGCAGGTGAAGGAGTATCTCGCAGACATGCTAAACTTTCGTTTGAACTTGCTAGAAAGACCGGCTCTGAGAACGAGATAGACTGGCGCCCACACATTATCATGAAACCGTGGGATGTCGAATGCCCAGATATTGTTGAGATTCCTTCCGATCGTAGTTTGGAATCTTTTGCAATTCTCTATGGCGCAGTACATGGGGTACAGATCAACATCGATAATCCCCCATCCAAAGAAGATTCACTTGGTTCAGAGATTCTAGAATCTCTAGAATCACAAGAGGGCCCTATGGAAATTGATTTGAGAGATGCAAACGATTTGTTGCCACCGCTATCCGCAATTCTTGCTTTAGGTGGTGGTGGGACAATTACGGGAGCAGCTCATGCCCGTCATAAGGAGTCAAACAGGATTGAGAAAACTGTTGAATTGCTAGCTAATTTTGGCATCGAAGCAGTGGCTAATGATGATGGCATTTCGGTGGAAGGCGGTCAAACTCCGACAAGCCCCGAAGGCATAGTGGAAACACATGCTGACCATCGGCTATGGATGACTGCGGCTTGTCTTGCAAGCAAAGTAGGTGCTACACTCACGCATCCCAACTGTTTTGCTGTATCCGATCCAAACTTCCTTTCAAGAATCGAATGACTGCGAGGCTGAGCACCCGGTACCCCTTGAGTTGAATAAAATTTTCAAGGAGTGAATATAATCACGGTATTATCTGTTAATTGGAATGCACTGAATGTACAATTACCCATTAGTTCGTTCAGTTTTCATTATGCGACCGAACTCGTCAAGAACCCCCACCACATGAAACTGTCATCATGCACCAACTCTACGCTGTAATCTTAGCCGCCGGGAGTAGCGAACGTCTCGGCCAGCCAAAGGCAATGGTTCCAGTTGCAATTGAGAAACGTGAAATCCCCCTAGTCAAATGGGTCGTAGAACGCTTGGAGTATGCAGGAATTACTCCAATCATAGTAACCAATCAACAATTATTAGTTCCTGTCACATTTGCTGTACCTGGACGCACAGTTGTGCTAAACCCTGCACCAGAAAAGGGAAGAACCGGCTCAATACAATGTGGCTTAGCTACAATCATTGCCAATATCAAAGGTAAGCGAGGCATGAATGTCCTCATCACTCCTGTAGATCGTCCCGGATTCTCATCCTCGACACTTGAAGCACTACGGCACTGCCAAGATACTGCGTGTCCAGCAAAGGATGGGCGAGGTGGACATCCTGTTCTCATTACTGCTGAAGATGTGGAAAGAATCATGCTAGCAGAATCTGAAACACCACTCCGTGACCTAATTTCACCTATGCGAATTAATGTAGCAGACAATTTCCTTCACCTCAATATCGATACACCTGATGATTTGGTTGAACTAAAGCAAGCAGCATTAGAATTGTAATCAAACAAACCAACTTTACATCCCCTAATCTCAAGGGGGGATACTCACTCGGGGTAGTGTGACTCACCCGGTGTTGGACTGGACTACTGCACAATTGGCCAACGGCCGTAAGGTCGCTGTTGCAACTGTACTATCTGCGGGCGGTTCTGTCCCGGGTAAACCTGGTGCAAGGGTTGCTCTATCTGACCTAGGGGAAATGTTTGGCACCGTGGGTGGTGGTGGCCTAGAATTGACTGTTAGTGAAAAACTGGGTGTACTCCTACAAGAAAAAGGAGAAGAGCATGGTGGGTTTGTCGAAAGTTTTCAACTCTACAAGGATGCCAAAGGTCAAGCAGGGACTCCACTCAACAGTCTCTGCGGGGGGCGTGTTACGCTCTCATTTGAGGTGATTCAACCAATGCCACACATCCTTCTTTGCGGTGGTGGGCACTGTGGCAAAGCAATTGCTGATGCCTGTGAATTACTAGACTGGAAGCACTCAGTATTTGACATTCGAAGCGAATTTTCTAACGATGATTCCTACCCTAATGCTGAAGAATTACACAACAGTTCTGCAGAAGATTTCCTTGCTGGCGAAGATTCATCATCACTTGCACGATTTTCTGATATTCTTTTGATTGGCCATAAGTGGTCAGTTGACGAAACATTGCTCAAGGGTATGCTAGCCTCCCAACAAGAAAACCCAAAGGCATGGAGAAGTCGTATTGGAGTGATTGGCTCAAAAAGCAAATGGAAGTCTTTCTCTGAGTCTGCTTTGGAAGATGGAATTGAGCAAAAATATCTCGATGAAGTTGATTGCCCAATTGGCCTAAATGTTGGAGCTGAGACGCCGGCTGAGATTGCTATTGCAGTGGTTGGTCAACTTCTTGCTAGAATTAAGTCACAAGATCCTGATGAGCCATCGTGGAGAAATTAGTGAAAGTGTCTAAATAAATGGTTAAATCATTATTCGGGCACAAAAAAACGGTATCAAAACAGGCCTATTCACCCGCGCGTGCGTGAGAAGGAATATAATTGATTAAATTAGCCAATGGCTATGAATCGAGGGTACACTGCTATTTTGTGTACCCTATTTATAGTCTCAATGTTAAGTGCAAGTTTGGATAATAGTGAGCAACTTTTGCCCGAAATGAATGAAAATGAATCTGGAAAAATTACTACTCACCAAAATCAATCACGTGGGGGCACACATATTGCTACAGGCGAGTGGTGGGAGCCAAAAAGGCCATTCAATGTTACAGCAATTGATTGGGATGGAGATGGAACAATTAATTCTAATGATGACCATCCACTAAACCCAGCCATCCCACATAATAATCCATTAAAGGCAACATCTTGTACTAACCATGATAATTATTGCCCTAGTGACCCTAATTTGGCTATTTTTTCAAATGATTATCAAATTGACTCCGCCGGCTCCCACACTCTAGATTTGGCATGGGGCGATGTAGATGGAGATGGTGACCTTGATGTTGCCGTGGGAAATTTTGGAGCACCTAATTATGTCTACATTAATGATGGGACAAAAATAACTTCAAAAACAAGTTGGAATAGTGGCGACTATAATATTACAATTCGCGTGAGTTGGGTGGACATAGATAATGATGGAGACCTTGATTTAGCCACCGCAGATTATCAAGGTGCCGTCCAAATATACAGAAATGCAAATGGACATATTGAACTAAATCCATTCTGGTCATTCCAATATGGGAATAATTTGGCATCAACGATTTCTGGAATGGATTGGGGAGATTTTGACAATGATGGAGATTCTGATCTTTTACTGGGAATCGCAGGTAGTTCTCTATTAATTTTCAAAAATAAACCTCAAGGAATGGGTAACAATCCATTTTGGAATCTAACTGCAAATCGGTTGACAACTGATGTTGCTTTTGCAGATATGAATGGAGATGGCAAACTTGATGTTGTCGAAGGTGTAGCTAATGAAAAGAATAATATTTACTTCAATAATAATTATCAAATTTCATCTATTCGGGGTTGGTGGAGCCAAAGTTTGGAACCCACCTCATCAATTGCATTAGGAGATGTTGACAATGATGGAGATATCGATTTAGTGGTTGGTAATCGCCAAAGTCACAATGAACTGTACATAAATGGTGGGATTGGAGTGGGATTACCCACTTTGCCATCATGGACCAGCATGAATAGTAGTGCGACAATGGACGTTTCTCTAGGGGATTACGATAATGATGGAGATTTGGATTTACTTGAAGCAACAGCATTTGGGCATGACTATATTCAACAATTTATTATTGATAGTTCTAGTTTTGGTATTTCTCATACTTGGTCTTCACAATCACAAGGTGATTCTGGCTCAGTCGCGTGGGGCGATGTGGATGGAGATGGTGATTTAGATTTCATTACAGGAGATGGTAATGATGGAATTCTATTAAATGTTCATGAGGGGTATCAAATTAATCCATCTCATGATTGGAATAATGGGGCACTTCACTACACTAAGAGTGTAGAATTGGCCGATATGGATGGAGATAATGATTTAGACATATTATTCGGAAATTCTTTGGGAGCGGCAAGTTATGTTTATGAAAATACAGGTTCAGGTTTTATTCCATTTTGGGACTCTGGACAAAACCCAAGTTACTATGTTAATGATATGATTTTATTTGATGTAAATGATGATGGTGCTAAAGATGTAATGATTGCAAATTACAACGGAGATAACCGTGCATGGCAAGGATATTGGTCTACAAGTGGCAATCCAACTTATTCAATTATCTCAGCTAGTTATAATTCCAATGTATGGGTGAGCGATACAGACGACAAGACTGAAGATTTTGTTATAGGTGACATAAATGGTGATGGTTATGATGACATCGTAGAAATTAATGATGGATATAATCGTGTTCACCTAATGTTATCAAATGGTTATCTAAATCAATTGAATGATTGGTCAAGCAGCGATACAAGCGATTCAATGTGTGGAGCTTTAGGGGACATAAATGGAGATGGGCACCTAGATTTATTTGTGGTAAATTATGCGAAATCGGCAATGATCTATTATAATAATGGAATGGGGTCATTAGAAACTACAGCTTCTTGGACTACAGCATCGCAATATTATGGGCAAAGTTGTGCTCTTGGTGATATCGATGGGGATTCTGACATTGATGCTATTATTGGTACTGAAAACGAGAAAAATCACCTGTTCTTAAATAATAACGGGGCACTTTCCACAAACCCAGATTGGAGCACTAACGAATTAGAGGATACAACCTCAATAGGTCTTTGGGATGTAGATGGTGATGGTGATTTAGATTGGGTCGAAGGAAATTATTGGTATGAAAGAAATAAAATTAGAGTTAATGAAAATGGGGATTTTACAGCAACAATTTGGGAAAGTACTGAAGCCCTCAAAACACGTTCTATTAAAATGGCAGATTTAGATGGAGACGGTGATTTAGACATCGTTAGTGCTGATGACGGCACGGCAAACTTAATTCATTATTCACAGAAAGATCAAGATGGAGATTGGATTAGTGAAAATGATGGAGATTCTGCACCATTTGACCCCACCCAAGTAAGTGATATGGACGGTGATGGATTTGGGGATTTGATTGATGGATGGAGGCCTGATCATTGCCCTACCACTTGGGGTGATTCTTGGAGGAGTCGTTGGGGTTGCGCTGATTTAGATGGAGATGGGCAATCAGATTTGTTTGACCCCTTCATGCAAGATGATACCCAATGGTCAGATATTGATGGAGATGGCTTAGGCGATAATTGGAATGACCCTGCAATTTCTTCATTACGTGAAAATCGCCTGCTAGGCGAATTTTTTGAAAATGCTACAATTCCAGACCCCTCCCCTTGGGATTATGATAACGATGGTTTTGAAGATGAACATTTAGATGGGGCTATTTCCCCATTTGATGCCTGCCCTTACCATGCAGGAACTTCGGTATCTGACAGATTTGGCTGCCCTGATGCTGACCTTGATGGTCGTTCAGATGAGGGGGATGCTTTCCCTGGTGACTCGACCCAATGGAATGACAGTGATGGCGACAATTATGGTGATAATGACAAAGGAAATCAACCAGATAGTTGCTCATTAATCGCTGGGTCATCGACTGAAGATCAATTTGGGTGCCCTGATACAGATGGTGATGGGTGGTCTGATGAAGGTGATTTTAATCCAGATAATCCCGCTATATGGAGTGATGATGACTCTGATGGATTTGATGACCAGTTAAGCGATGGATGCCTCAACGATAAGGGAAGTAGCACAGAAGATAGAGGTGGTTGCAAAGACCATGATCGAGATGGCTATTCTGACCCTGATTCTGATTCATCCTCACATCCCTTTGGAGATGCAGATGCTTTCCCCTTTGACGGAACTCAATGGCGAAACCAAGATGGAGATGGTTACGGAGATAACCAAATCGGTTTCCAACCAGATTCTTGCACTGACACATATGGAACTAGCCAATTCAAGATTACGAATGGAGAATTCGATGATTGGTATGGCTGTTCTGACCAAGATAATGATGGACTATATGATGGCGATGATCAATGTCCACTAGTTGGGGGAACATCATCCATTGATAGGTTCGGTTGTCCAGATAGTGACAATGATGGGATGAGCGACTTAAACGACGATTGTGAATTACAGGCTGGTGACTCGACTATCGAATTTATTGCTTGTCCTGATACTGATGGCGATGGCATTCCTGATTCAATTGACCCCGAACCAAGTGATGGAAGAGGAAGTGCCGATGATTGGGATGCTGATGGCTGGAATCAAACAACAGATGCCTTCCCTTACGACTCAACTCAATGGGAGGATGCCGATGGGGATGGCTTGGGTGACAATCCTAACGGCAGTAATCCTGATCTTTTACCTGGTGACAAAGATAACGATGGCTGGCCTGATGAAAATGATACCTTCATCAATAATCCAAACGAATGGCTTGATACAGATGGGGATGGTGTTGGAGATAATGCCGATACAGATGATGATGGAGATGGATACTCGGATATCTTCGAAGTACAAGATGGAACCGATCCAAAAGATGCTAATTCACATGCTGTTGAATCATGGGAATTGATGATACCGGGAACTAGAATTGGCCTTAGTTGGTGGGATCTTGTCGGGATATTAGCAGGTCTACCCTTAGCCTCATGGCTAGGTTTTGGCCTTGTAACTCGCAATAAGAGAGTTGCCGAATTTGAGAAAGAACTTAGCCAAGCCACTACCAAGGAAGGAATTGAAGAAGTTGCAATTAGGGCGGAGCACGCGCTAATGTTGAGACTTATTGGCCCACACCAAGCAATTCGCCTAGAGCGTTTACGAGCTGAATTAGATGATGCACTTGGTGTCGAAGGATTTCCAATTACTTCAGAACAAACAGAAATTGTTCTTGATGACATGGAACAAATACACGAAGATGCATATGTTCCTGAAATTCCCGACACTTCAATCAATTACCAAATCACTGAGAGTGATGGATATGAATGGAGAAATGAAAATGGCAAGTTCCACTATCGCATGAAGGACGGGGACGGAGTCTGGATCCCTTGGGGCGAATAACACTTAGTCAGTTATTTGCTCAAAGTCGAGGATTACTTGACCATAAGAATCCCACTTGACAATTGGCCTGTATCCTTCGTAATTTGTCCCTTGCAAAGCACTACTGATTCTATCTATTACATCCATAGGCAATTCCACATCAAAGCCATCACCACTATCAA
>Ga0208408_1001243_pt1 | contig 14706 bp, 11 predicted proteins | sample ETNtaG_4_FD_185776 | JGI IMG/M metagenome (GOLD analysis project Ga0208408, IMG submission 185776) | Marine microbial and viral communities from oxygen minimum zone, Eastern Pacific Ocean - ETNP201406SV67 (SPAdes) (version 2) | ecosystem: Environmental > Aquatic > Marine > Oceanic ... | reverse complement strand
TGTAATTTTAATTTCTGGACATTCTGGAGGTACAGGTGCTAGCCCTCAAACAAGTATAAAATATGTTGGAATTCCATGGGAGATGGGACTTACGGAAGTAAATCAGATTTTAACTTTAAATGGCCTTAGACAGCAAGTGACCTTAAGAACTGATGGCGGTATAAAAACTGGTCGAGACGTAGTAATTGCTGCTATGATGGGAGCCGAAGAGTTTGGGATTGGTACAACCTCTCTAGTAGCAATGGGTTGCATTATGGTACGTCAATGTCATTCTAACACTTGTCCCGTTGGAATTTGTACCCAAGATGAAAATTTGAGAAAAAAATTCACCGGAACACCAGATAAAGTTGTTAATTTGTTTACCTTTATTGCTCAAGAAGTCAGAGAAATTTTAGCAAGCCTGGGTTTTAAAACCTTAAATGAAATTGTTGGAAGAACAGATCTTTTAAGGCAAGTAAGCAGAGGCATATCCAACTTAGATGATTTAGATCTTAGTCCACTACTAGTTCAGGCAGATCCTGGAAAAAATAAAAGATATTGCGCAACTAATTCAATAAATGAGGTTCCTCCTACGCTAGATGAAAAGATTTACGAGGATATAAAAAATTCTATTGGCAAGGACAAATTAGAATTAAGTTATGAAATTAAAAATGTTCACAGAGCTGTAGGAACACGATTATCACATTATATTTTTAAAAATTTTGACAAAAAAAATATTCAGGAAAATATAGTTAAAATTAATTTATCTGGATCAGCAGGTCAATCACTGGGAGCTTTTGGGATAAAAGGTTTAAAGCTAAATGTTACTGGCGATGCAAACGATTATGTTGGAAAAGGACTTTCAGGGGCAACAATTGTTATTAAACCTCCCTTAGATAATAATTTGATTGCCAAAGACAACACAATCATTGGTAATACTGTACTTTATGGAGCCACTTCAGGAAAACTTTTTGCAGCAGGGCAATCGGGAGAAAGATTTGCAGTTAGAAACTCTGGCGCAGAAGCTGTAGTAGAAGGCTGCGACTCTAATGGATGTGAATATATGACCGGTGGAACTGTAGCTATTTTGGGCAAAGTGGGTGATAATTTTGGAGCTGGAATGACTGGAGGAATGGCTTTTGTTTATGATCCTAGTGATGAATTTGAAAAATATGTTAATCCTGAATCAGTAGTTTGGCAGAAAATCGAAAGCAAATATTGGATTGAATATTTAAAAGATATGATCGTTCAACATAACGAAGAAACAAATTCTTCTCTTGCTAAGAGAATTTTAGACAATTTTGAATTAGAAAAAAACAATTTTAAACAAATCTGTCCAATCGAAATGCTGGATAAACTTAAACATCCAATAACTACAAAATTTTCAGTTAAAACAGCCGTATAATATAATCTAGTTCTTTACAAATTTTTTTTAAATCATTCTTTTTTGACAAACTATGATTTCCGTTTTTGATTTTAATTAATTTTTTTTTTGCTTTTGGAAATATTTTTAAAATTTCTTTTGAAAACATCAATGGAACAACTTCATCTTTTAAACCATGAAATAAAGTTATTGGAATATTTGAATTAATTTTTTTATTCAAAACTCTATTTTTTCTTCCATTTATTATCAGTTGTTTAGTAATAGGGTAGGTATATTCACCCTCTTCAAGATGATAAATTTTGTCAGTCATAATAATTTTTTTAATTTTTTTAGTAAATTTTTTCCACATTAATTTTTCCAAAAACTCGGGAGCAGAGGATATTCCTATAAAACTTTCAATTTGTTTTTTAAAAACTGAAAACAAATTAAGAGCTATCCAACTTCCCATACTTGATCCAATAAATATTAATCTTTTCTTACTCTTTATTTTTGCTTTGATAATTTGTTTAGCATCGTTGGACCATTTTGATATGTTTCCTTCAATAAATTTTCCTGATGATTTTCCATGTCCAGAATATTCAAATGTCAAAAATCCAATTTTCTTCTTTCCACAATATTTTCGAAATGTTGATGGTTTTTCTCCTGTGATATCCGACATAAAGCCATGAAAAAATATAATAAACAAATCTTTTTCTTTGTTAAGAAGTTGATATCTTATTTTTTTCTTATTAGATGAGATAAAAAACTTAAATCTTTTGCTTGTCATTTAACTTGAATATATAATTTAATTTCTATGAATTCCAAAATAAAAGTTTTACAAGTGATTCCAAAACTTGGTTATGGTGGTGCCGAAACAGGATGTTACGATTTGGCGCACTTTTTATCGGAAAACAATTGTCGATCTTATCTAATTACTAGCGGAGGCCCTCTTCTAAAATATATTAAAAAAGATAAAGTAAAATTATTCAAACTTCCTGTGCATTCAAAGAATCCATTATTAATGATATTAAATTCTATTTTTATCACCTTCATTATTTTATTTTTTAATATTTCAATTGTTCATGCAAGAAGCAGGGCGCCTGCTTGGTCTTGTTTATTAGCAACAAAACTTACTCGTAGAAAATTTGTAACAACATTTCATGGCACCTATAATTTTAACAACTCACTTAAAAAATTTTACAACTCTGTAATGGTAAGATCTGATCTTGTAATTGCTGGTTCAAACTTCATTTTCTCACATATTTGTGAAAACTATGAAAAATATCTTCATAACAAAAAAAGAAAACTTTTGGTTATTTTTAGAGGAATAAATTCGAAATATTTTTCTCAAAAAAATGTCTCAAATGCAAAATTACAAAAACAAGTCGAAGAATGGCAGATTGATAAAAATAAATTTATTATTTTGTTACCGGGAAGATTAACAAATTGGAAAGGGCAAATTATTTTTATAGAAGCTATAAATATATTAAATCAACAAACATATGTTAAACCTTTTTCATCAATCATTTTGGGAAGCGATCAGGACAGAAAGATTTATTATAAAAAACTTATATCTTTAGTTGAAAAATATAGATTAACTCAAATAATAAAATTTATTCCTTTCTGTAAAGAAATGCCATTAGCTTATAAGTTAGCCGATGTAGTGGTATCAGCATCAATTGAACCAGAGGCATTCGGCAGAGTATCTGTCGAAGCACAATGTATGGAAATACCAATTATAGCAAGCGATATTGGAGGATCAAAGGAAACTATATTGAAGGATAAAAGCGGACTATTTTTTAAATCCGGAGATCCAATTTCTTTAGTTGAGAAATTAAAAGAAATATTAAACTTTGATGATAGTACATTGAAATTAATGGGAATAGAGGGTAGGAAAAACGTTCTAAAAAAATTTGATATTGAAAAAATGTGTAATTCTACTATTGCGGAATATAAAAAATTAATAAATTAATATTTAAAATGCCAGATATAAAATTACCTGATGGGAAAATTATTCAATTTAAAAATCATGTGAATGGATTTAAGCTAGTTGAAAAAATTAGCAAATCTCTTGCCAAAAAGGCATGTATTATGAGCGTCAATGGCAAACTAGAAGATTTAAGTTATGAGATAAAAAAAAATTCAACTGTTAGAATAATTACATCTAAAGACAAAGAGGGTCTAGAAGTATTAAGACATGACACCGCTCATATTTTAGCAATGGCTGTACAAGAATTGTTTTCTAGAACACAAGTGACCATAGGTCCTGTTATTGAAGATGGATTTTATTATGACTTCTCAAGACAAGAACCTTTTACTGAGGATGATCTTAAAAAAATAGAAAATAGAATGAAAGAAATAATCGATCGAAATGAAAAAACAACTCGTGAAGTGTGGAAAAGAAATGATGCAATTAGTCATTTTAAAAAGATTGGTGAACACTACAAATCAGAAATAGTTAAAGATATTCCAAAAGAAGAGGAAGTATCGATTTACCATCATGGCAAATGGCACGATCTTTGCAGGGGACCGCATCTACCTTCAACTGGAAAAATAGGAAAGGCGTTTAAACTTACCAAGGTATCGGGAGCATATTGGCGTGGAGACTCAAAAAATGAAATGCTTCAGAGAATTTATGGAACTTGTTGGGCCAATCAAAAGGATTTAGATAGTTATTTGAAAAGGCTGGAAGAAGCCGAAAAAAGAGATCATAGAAAACTGGGAAAAGAAATGGATCTTTTTCATTTTAGAGAAGAGAGTCCGGGAGCAGTCTTTTGGCATAGCAAGGGATGGAATCTATTCTTAAAATTAATTCAATATATGCGAGCTAAACAAAAACAAGAAGGATATCAAGAAATCAATACTCCAGAATTACTTGATAAATCTCTTTGGGAAAAATCTGGTCATTGGGAAAAATTTGGTGAACACATGTTAACCTCGACCACTCCTGATAAAAAAATATTCGCTATTAAGCCTATGAATTGTCCAGGTTGTGTGCAAATTTTTAACCAAGGTTTGAAAAGCTATAGAGATTTACCATTAAAAATGTCTGAATTTGGAAAGGTTCATAGATATGAACCATCGGGAGCCTTACATGGCTTACTAAGAGTAAGAGCATTTACCCAAGATGATGCGCATATATTTTGCACAGAAGAACAAATCACTCAACAATGCTTAAGTGTTACAAACTTAATTTTGGAAATCTATAAGGATTTAGGATTTGAAAATATAATTTTAAAATTTTCTGATAGACCAAAAATAAGAGTGGGAGAAGATAAAATTTGGGATAAGTCCGAAGCCGCATTGTTAGAAGCTATTAAGGCATCTAAATTAGAATATAGTGTTAGCAGCGGAGAAGGAGCGTTTTATGGTCCAAAAATTGATTTTATATTAAGAGATGCGATCGAAAGAGATTGGCAGTGTGGCACACTTCAAGTAGATCTTAATTTACCTGGTCGACTAGGAGCGATTTTTGTCGATAAAGATGGATCAAAAAAAATTCCAGTGATGTTGCACAGGGCTTTATTTGGTTCTCTAGAGAGATTTATTGGAATATTAATTGAACACTATGCTGGCAAACTTCCTTTATGGTTATCTCCTGTCCAAGCAGTTATATTGCCTATATCTCAAGACTTTAATGATTATGCCAAAAAGGTGTTTGAACAATTCATAAAAGCAGGTATAAGTTGCGAGGTGGATTTAAAAAATCAGAAGATAAATTATAAAATTAGGGAATATTCTCTTGCTAAAGTACCTATACTTTTAATTTGTGGAAGAAAAGAATTAGATGCTAATACCATTACGATTAGAAGATTAGGTTCTGAAAAACAGGAAACAATGAATCTTGATAAATCTGTTCAGTACATCTCTTCTCAAAATAAAGCTCCTTTAAACTAAGTGGCAGCGTTTAAACAAAACTATTTTCAAAGAAGAACTAAACCAAGAGGTCCTAGAGCAAACAATAGAATTAATTCACTAGAAGTCCAGGTTATTAGTAGTAAGGGACAAAATCTTGGAATTTTATCTACTAAAGAAGCATTGTATTTAGCCGAACAAGAGGGATTAGATTTAATTGAAATTGCTCCCAAAGCAAATCCACCAGTCTGTAAAATAATCGATATGGGCAAATATGAATATGAATTACGAAAAAAAGCAAGTAAAGCGAAAAAAAAACAAAAAATATCAGAACTAAAAGAAATTAAACTTAGACCAAGTACAGAAATTCATGATTATAATTTTAAAATAAAAAATGCACAAAGGTTTCTTTTAAAAAAAGATAAAGTAAAATTCACAGTAAGATTTAAAGGAAGAGAAATGCAACATCACCATCTTGGAATGGAATTGTTGAAAAGAATTGAAGATGATTTAAAAAAAATTGGTAAATTAGAACTTAGTCCAAAATTTGAGGGCAGACAGATGACTATGGTAATTCAACCACTTTAGTGCTGAATATTAGTCATTGTATATTAATTATATTGTTTGTATAAACTGCCAATTATTTTTATGCCTAAACTAAAAACTAAAAGTTCAGCAAAGAAAAGATTTAAAATAACTGCTAGAGGAAAAGTCATGATGCCCCAAGCAGGCAAAAGACATGGCATGATTAAAAGAACAAATACACAAATTAGAAAACAAAGAGGCACAACAATTATGTCAAAGCAAGATGAAAAAATTGTGAAATCATACATGCCTTATAATTTAAGAGGCTAAAATGGCACGAATTAAAAGAGGTGTGACAAGTCATGCTAAACATAAAAAAGTATTAAAAGCTGTAAAAGGTCAATGGGGCAGAAGAAAAAATACTATTCGAGTTGCTAAACAAGCAATGGAAAAAGCTCTTCAATATGCTTATAGGGATCGAAGAGCTAAAAAACGAGAATTTAGATCATTATGGATACAGAGAATAAATGCTGGTGTTAGGGTCGAAGGTATGACTTATTCCAAATTTATTAATGGACTTAACAGGTCAGGAATTAAGTTAGATAGAAAAGTATTAGCAGATATTGCTTATAATAACCCAGAAGTATTCAAATCCATTGTAAAAAAAGTACAATCCTCCCTTAACTAATAAGGGCATTTCTATTATCTTTAATAAAATAAAGAATCACTAGAAAGATTTTATTATGGAGAACTTTAATCAAATTGAATCTGATGTTCTAAGTAAAATAAAAAACGTAACTGATCGGAACTCCCTCGATTCAATTAAAACTGAAATTTTTGGAAAAAAAGGAATTATTACAGAACTTTTTAAAAAAATTGGAAGTTTAGACCAAAACCAAAGAAAAAATTATGCCTCGAAGCTTAACGATCTTAAAATAAAAGTAGCGAAAATTTTTGAAAAAAAACTTATTGATTTTAATCAATCAGAAATTAATAAAAAACTTAAAAATGAAAAAATAGATATAACTTTATCAGGGCGAACTTATTTTTCTGGTAAAATTCATCCTGTTTCACAAGTCATAGATGAGGTTACTTCCATTTTTTCAGAAATAGGTTTTTCTGTTGAGGAAGGCCCTGATGTAGAAAGCGAATATTATAATTTTTCTGCACTTAATACTCCCGAAAATCATCCAGCAAGAGATATGCAAGATACTTTTTATCTTGATCATTCTAAAAAATTACTTTTACGAACTCATACATCTCCGGTTCAAATAAGAACAATGTTAAAAAGCAAACCACCATTTAAAATTATTGCTCCCGGAAGAACCTATAGATGTGATAGCGACCAAACACACTCACCTATGTTTCATCAGGTTGAAGGTTTACACATAGATAAAAATATTAGTATGGGACACCTTAAAGGTTGTCTATATTATTTTGTTAAGAAATTTTTTGAAGTTGAAAAAGTAAAAATAAGATTTAGACCAAGTTATTTTCCTTTTACCGAACCATCGGCCGAGGTAGATATTGGATATAAAATTCAGGATGGAAAAATCAAAATCGGGGAAGGTGATAAGTGGTTAGAAATTCTTGGTTGTGGAATGGTGCATCCTGACGTTCTTAAAAATGTCAAAGTAAATTCAAAACAATACCAAGGATATGCTTTTGGAGTTGGAATAGATCGTCTAGCTATGTTGAAATATGGCATTAATGATCTTAGAGCTTTTTTCGAAAATGATATTAGATGGTTGGAATTCTATGGATTTGATCCACTTGATATTCCAACAAATTATAGAGGTTTAAGTAGATGATTACTTCCTTATTATGGTTGAAAAATCATTTAGCAACTAAGGCTAACCTGAATCAAATAGTAGAACGTTTAACCGAAATTGGTTTAGAAGTAGAAAATATAAGTTCATCAAATAATAATTTAGATAATTTTATTATTTGTAAAATTATTAAATCTCAAAAACATCCGAATGCGGATAAATTGAAACTTTGTGAAGTTGATATTGGAACAGGAAAGCCAGTCAATGTTGTTTGTGGTGCTCAAAATGCTAGAGACGGACTATTTGCTGTTTATGCTCCACCAGGGGCCTTTATTCCAAAAACTAAAATGAAACTAAAAACGGTAAAAATAAGAGGAATTGAATCTCATGGAATGTTGTGTTCTGGATATGAACTTGATCAATCTTCGGACAAAGAGGGAATTGTTGAGTTAAATAAAAAAGAAAAAAATATTGGCGACAAGTATTTTAAAAGTAGTGGTGAAAAAACTATGGATATAGCCATTACTCCTAACAGGCCAGACTGTTTGGGAGTCAGAGGTATTGCAAGAGATTTGGCTTCATCTGGCTTAGGCCAATTAAAAAAACAGCCACCTATTAAAATAAGTCAAAAATTTAAACAACCAGTTAAAATCACAATCAGTAAAGAAAAAGAACAAGGATGTGCAATTTTCGGAAGCGTATATATTAAAAATGTTCAAAACAAAGAAAGCCCTGATTGGTTAAAAAATAAAATTATATCTTTGGGTTTAAAACCTATTTCTGCAATTGTAGATACTACAAATTATGTGATGTTTGATTTAAATCGCCCCCTGCACGCATATGATGCTGATAAAATTAATAAAGAAATAATTGTAAGAAATTCCAAAAAAGGCGAGTCCTTCGAAGCTTTAGATAACAAAAAATATTCACTTCAAGACGGCATGTGTGCGATCACCGACAAATCAGGAATTTTAGGTCTCGGTGGAATTATTGGGGGAACTAGATCTGGAACAGAACTTTCAACTAGAAATATTTTGTTAGAGTCAGCTTATTTTTATCCTTCATCAATTCGAAAAACTGCAAACACTTTAAATATTGATACTGATGCCAAGTATAGATTTGAGAGAGGTATAGATCCAAGTTCTATTCAATTAGGTCTAGAATTAGGAATGTGTATGATTTTAGATATGTGTGGCGGTGAAGCCAGCAAATTTTCAATCGTTGGTAAATTAAAAGATGAAAGAAAAATAATCACCTTAGAAGTAGAAAAATTTTCAAAAGTTATTGGATTTTCGATTAGCAGTTCAGAAATTAAAAAAATCTTATCTTCATTAGGATGTTTTCTAAAAATGAAAGGAAAAAAAATTAACGTACTACCACCTTCATGGAGACAGGATCTTAAAGAAGATATTGATCTTATAGAGGAGCTAGCAAGAATAAAGGGTTATGATAAAGTACCCTTAATAAATCCTGAAAAGGAAAATATTAAAGACACATTAAATTACAAACAAAAACTTTTTCATTTTTCTCAACGATCTGTAGCTTCGAAAGGGTTTACCCAAACTATTACATGGTCATTTACGGATTCAAAAATAGACATTTTATTTTCAGAATTAGAAAATGAAATTAAACTGTCCAACCCAATTTCAAGTGATCTAGATGTTTTGAGATCATCCCTTTATTCTAATTTAATGATAAGTACGAAAAAAAATATTCATAGAAATTTTGAAGATCTGATGCTGTTTGAAGTTGGTCCGGTTTTTAAGGGCAATAAACCTGGGGAACAATCAACAATGATTGGTGCTATTAAAACTGGAAAATATTCAAGGAAAAATTGGATTGAAAAAGAAAGAAGCTTTGATGTTTTTGATATTAAAAATGATGCTCTAAGAACTTTAAATGAAGTTGGCATTGATAATTCCGAAATTACAGTAAGCAATAGGACAAAAAAATGGTATCACCCAGGTAGATCCGGATTGTTGTCACTGGGTTCTGCAGAAGGTCCCGAATTAGCATATTTTGGTGAAATTCATCCTTCTATTATTAAGAAACTGGATTTAAGAACAGATAACGTATTAGGTTTTGAAATTTTTTTAGATAATATACCTGAATCAAGAAAAAAAATTAGAGAAGCCAAATCTCAATTTATTGTTTCTGATTACCAGAAAGTATTTAGAGATTTTGCCTTTGTTATTGATGAAAAATACAGTTCTGGCGAAATTATAAGTTTAGTTCAAAAAATTAATAAAAAATTAATTAAAGCTGTAAAAATTTTTGATGTTTATCAAGGAGAAAATATTGATAGTGGAAAAAAATCTATTGCTTTTAATGTAACACTGGAACCTAAAGACAAAACTTTAAGTGATAATGATATTGACCAAATAAGCAAAAAAATTATATCGGTAGTTCAAGAAACAACAGGCGCAACACTAAGATCCTAATGTCCAATAACGAAGCTATACGCAATTTTTCAATAATTGCGCACATCGATCATGGTAAATCTACCTTGGCTGATCGGTTAATTTATAAATGCGGAGGTTTAAGCGACAGGGAAATGAAAGAACAAGTTCTTGATTCTATGGATATTGAAAGAGAAAGGGGAATTACTATAAAAGCTCAAACAGTTCGTTTAAATTATAAAGCAAAGGATGGAAAGAATTATATTTTAAATATCATTGATACTCCCGGCCATGTAGATTTTAGTTATGAGGTAAGTCGATCTTTATCTGCTTGCGAAGGTTCTATTTTAATTGTTGATAGTTCACAAGGAGTTGAAGCACAAACCTTAGCCAATGTATACCAGGCTCTCGATAATAATCATGAAATTATACCCGTCCTCAATAAAATTGATTTGCCAGCGGCAGATGTAGATAAAGTTAAGAAACAAATAGAAGATGTAATCGGAATAGATACCAGTTACTCCATTAATTGTTCAGGAAAAACAGGCGAGGGAGTTGATGATATATTGGAATCTATAGTTAAAATTTTACCCTCACCAAAAGGAGACATAAATAAACCATTAAAATGTTTATTGGTGGATAGCTGGTATGACAGTTATTTAGGAGTTGTAATTTTAGTAAGAATGATCGACGGAAATTTGAAAAAAGGTATGGAAATTAAAATGATGTCTAGTAACAGCAAACATATAATTGAAAAAGTTGGAGTGTTTACACCGAAACCCAAAGATGTAGAAAAAATATCTTCTGGAGAAATTGGGTTCATTATTACAGGAATAAGAAATTTATCTGATACCAAGGTGGGAGACACGATATGCGATCCATCAAATCCCATTGAAAAGGCTTTGCCTGGATTTAGATCAAGTAAACCAGTTGTATTTTGTGGCATATTTCCAGTTGATAATTCAGAACATCAAAAGTTAAAAGATGGTTTGGCAAAACTGAAACTTAACGATTCAAGTTTTTCGCATGAAGCTGAATCTTCAACTGCATTGGGATTAGGTTTTAGATGTGGTTTTTTAGGATTGCTTCATTTAGAAATTGTGACACAAAGGCTAGAAAGAGAATTTGATATTAATCTTATAACCACAACACCCGGAGTAATATATAAGCTCAATAAAAGAGATGGTTCGGTTCAGGAACTACAAAATCCGACAGATATGCCAGATCCAACTCAAATTCTATCAATAGAAGAACCCTGGATCATAGCTACAATAATTACCCCAGACCAATATTTGGGACCAGTTATTAAAATTTGCCAGGATAAAAGAGGAGTTCAGAGCAATTTAACTTATTCAGAAAACCGCGCAGTACTAAAGTATGAATTGCCATTAAACGAAGTAGTTTTTGATTTTTATGATCGCATCAAGTCAATTTCTAGTGGATACGCAAGTTTTGATTACGAAATTACTGATTACAAAGAAGGAAATTTAGTCAAGATGGGAATATTAGTAAACACAGAACCTGTTGATGCTCTCTCAATGATTATTCACAAAGATTTTGCTCAGTCACAGGGAAGGCTGGTATGCGAAAAACTTAAAGAATTGATTCCAAGACATAATTTTCAGATTCCCGTTCAAGCAACTATAGGTGGAAAGATAATCGCGAGAGAAACTATAAAAGGATTTAAAAAAGATGTTTTAACTAAAATACACGGTGGTGGAGCAAAAGATAGAAAGAGGAAGCTTTTAGATAAACAAAAAAGAGGGAAAACAAGAGCAAAGCAATTTGGTCAAGTTGAAATTCCACAAGAAGCATTTATTGGAGTATTAAAAATTAATAAAATTTAATTTTATGACACAAGTGAAATGGGGAATTATAGGTTTGGGAAATATTGCTCTAAAATTTTCTGAAGGATTTCAATATACAAAGAATGCAAAATTATTTGCTATATCAAGTAGAAATAAAAACAAACTTCAGGCATTCAAAAATAGATTTCAAATAGATGATAATTATTGTTTTACGAACTATGATAGCTTACTGGAATGTAAAGATTTGGACATAGTTTATATAGCCCTACCCCATTCACTTCACTATGAATGGGTAATGAGATCTATCGAAAAAGAAAAAAATATCTTGGTGGAAAAACCTGCAACAGTAAATTTTTTACAAATGACAAATATAAAAAATAATTTAAAAGACAAAAATATTTTTTTTTCCGAGGCACTCATGTACAGATACCATCCTCAAATATCAAAAGTTATAGAATTACTAAAAAATAATGTGATAGGAAATTTAGTTTCGATGGAGTCACTTTTTGGTTTTGATGCTCTAGGGAGAAAAAAAATATTTGGTATTAAACTAAATAAACTAAAAAAAAAACCAGATAGAAATAATAGATTGTATAATAAAGAATTGGGTGGAGGAGCAATACTTGATTTAGGATGTTATCCTGTTTCTTTTAGTATTTTTATTGCTTCATTAATCTCTAAGTTTGATTTTATTAAGACAAAAGTTTTAAATAAAAAAAAAGAGATTGGACCAACAGGAGTCGATATGAATTCATTTGCAGAACTATATTTCGAAAATAATTTTAAATCTACTGTTGGTGCTTCACTGACACAAAATTTGGGAAAAAAAACAAAGATTGTTGGAACTAAGGGCGAGTTAGTTTTGAATGATACTTGGTCTCCATTCAATCCTTCATTGATACAAATTAATGGAGAAAATAAGGAAACAATCGAAATTGAATGCCATGATAATATTTACACTTACGAAATAGAAGCTTTGAGTAAATGTATATTAGAAAATAAAAAGGAACCTGATTTTCCTGGCATAACATTAAATGAAACTCTCAAAAATATGAAAATTTTGGATGAATGGTTAAATTGACAAATGGGTCCAATTAATGAGTAATAAAATTTATGATTGCATAACTTTTTTTGATGAGCCTTTACAGGCAAATTTAAGATTTAACATACTAAATAATTGTGTAGAAAAATTTATAGTTTGCGAATCAAAATTTGACCACAAGGGTCAATATAAAGGGATTAATTTTAATATAGAAAATTACAAAGATTTTAAAGATAAAATTATACACTTAGTTGTTGAGGAACAATTTCCAGATACTTCCAATCCATGGAAAACTCAGGCTTTTCAAAGGGAATTTATTTTTAATGGTTTAAATAAAGCAAAGCCAGAAGATTATATTATGTTTTCAGATCCAGATGAAATACCACGGCCAGAAATACTGACAAACCTAAAATTAATTAAAAAATTTGGAATTTTCCTTCAAAAAATGTTTTGCTATAAATTAAATATTTATAATCCTCATGAAAGCCCTTGGGAAGGATCAAGGATTTGTCTAAAAAAAAATTTAAAATCAATTGATTTTCTCAGACAAAAAATACTAAAAAAAAATATTAACTATCCGTTTTGGAGAATTGATAAAGAAAAAAATATACAACTAATTAATGAAGGAGGTTGGCATTTTAATTACTTGATGGAACCTGAAAAAATATCAAAAAAATTAAAAACATTTGCACACATTGAATATGGTAAAGATGAATTTACTAAAATAGATGCAATTAAAAACAATATTCATGAAATGAGAGATTTGTTTGGTAGAGGAAACAAATATCATAGAGTTGAATTGGATAATACATTCCCCAGTTATATATTAAATAACCAAAATAAATTTTATAAGTGGATTGACTAACAAAAATTTTAATTTTGTCTATTTTAAATTTTGCTTAGTATTTTATTAATATTTTGAATAATATTTTCAATTTCATAATTATTGATACTAGGATAAATAGGCAAAGAAAATATCATTTTTGCTTTTTTTTCTGTTTCAAATAAATAATTAGATTTACCACAAGCAAATTTTTTGTAAGCCTTCATTGTATGAATTGGATAAGGATAGTGAATATTTAAATTAATATTCTTTGATTTCATTTTTTTTATAATTAATTCTCTTTTTGGATGACCCACGGCAAATATATGAAATACATGAAAGTTTTTTTTATTTACTACTGGCATTTCAATATTTGGTCCTTTTAATTCCATAAAATACTTTTGTGCTATAGATCTTCTTTTATTTATAAAGGAGTTGATATATTTCATTTTCAGGTTAAGTATTGAAGCTTGTATTTCATCCAGTCGCGAGTTGACTCCATGATCAATGGAGTAATATTTGTTACTCCATTTTTTATTTTTATTTAAAGTATCTATTCCATAGAATCTTGATCTATGCATTTTTTCATACAGTTTTTTATTATTAGTAGTCAAAAATCCGCCATCGCCATAAGCTCCAAGAATTTTTGTTGGATAAAATGAATAGCAACCTATATCTCCTATCGAACCAGCTTTTTGGTTTTTATATAAGGCTCCACATGCTTGAGCACAGTCTTCAACTATTTTTATGTTATATTTTTTTGAGATTGATAATATTCTACTCATATCACAGGTTTGACCAAAAAGATGAACCGGAACAATTGCTTTCGTCTTAGAATTAATTGCATCTTTAATTTTTTCTACATCTATGAGGGAATCTTTACCAATATCTACAAATCTTACTTTTGCACCGGTATTTATTATTGATGCTACGGTAGGTATAGCAGTATTAGAAACTGTAATTACTTCGTCGCCTATTCCAACACCAAGAGCTTTAAGGGCAATAAATAAAGCGTCAGTACCACTACCTACTCCTATGCCATATTTTGAATTATTAAATTTACAAAAATTTTTCTCAAATTTTATTAACTCTTGCCCGAAGAGTAATGTTCCACTTTCAAAAACTTTATTAACAGAATTTAAG
>Ga0208408_1001238_pt1 | contig 14732 bp, 10 predicted proteins | sample ETNtaG_4_FD_185776 | JGI IMG/M metagenome (GOLD analysis project Ga0208408, IMG submission 185776) | Marine microbial and viral communities from oxygen minimum zone, Eastern Pacific Ocean - ETNP201406SV67 (SPAdes) (version 2) | ecosystem: Environmental > Aquatic > Marine > Oceanic ... | reverse complement strand
TAGTAAATTTCAAAATCTTATGGCATCTTTTCCTACACCAACACCGGTAACCATGCCAACACCTGTACCTACACCAACACCGGTAACCATGCCAACACCTGTACCTACACCAACACCGGTAACAATTATTGAGCTGGAAGAAGATTTGAGAAATTTATTAGAAGAGCCATATGCAACCCCTCAACCAACCCTTGTAAATATTAATACTTTTTATGATCAGTATAGAAAGTCTGTAGTTTTAATTAAACATGGGGGAGTTGAGGGTACTGGATGGGCTATTGATAAAGATTATATTATAACCAATGAGCATGTTATTACCGATGCTAATTCTGTAGATATATTTATACCTTCTAGCGATGGACAGGTGGTTAAGAAAATAGGATGGGTAAGGTCTTGGGATGAAAATTCAGATCTTGCATTTATTAAATCAGAGAATCACGGAGCTATTCCATTAACAAGAAAGGAATTAACTTCTGAAGATGCTGGAACGCCTGTAGTGCAGATAGGGTATTCTACAGGAGTCACTAATTATCCTGCAGTTAGAGAAGGAATAGTAGTATCTGTATTTAATCAAATGGGAACTGCAGGTCAATACAACTCGGCTCCTAAGTACCAAATTTTAAATAATAAAAATTATTCCAGTGATCTTTTTCCAGTAGTAGTCGTAGATACAGGCGCTGACCCAGGTGATAGCGGCGGACCAATAATTGATTATGAAGGAAATGCAGTTGGTGTAATATATGCACAAGTTCAGACTGTTGGAGGAAAAAGAGTTATAGGTCAGCAACTAGCAGTTGGAATGAAAAAAGTTAATGATTATTGGAAAACTTGTAATGGTGCTGGAGGGTCATGTAATTAGGATTTTTTTATTAAAGATCGAATAAAATAGTTTTATGGATAATAAAAATATAGAGGAAAATCATCTCACAAAATCTTTTGGAAAATTTGGGGGGAGTTACGTGCCTGAAACTCTTATCCCTGCTTTAGAAGAACTAGAGCAATCTTTTTCTAAATATATAGTTGATGAAGAATTTAACACAGAACTAAAATTGCTCCAGTCGGACTATGTTGGAAGACCTACTTCATTATATTTTGCAGAGAACTTAACTAATCATTTTGGTGGAGCAAGAATTTATTTAAAGAGAGAAGATTTAGCTCATACTGGGGCTCATAAAATTAATAATGCGCTTGGCCAAGGCTTAATAGCAAAGAGACTAGGAAAAAAAAGAATAATTGCTGAAACTGGAGCAGGTCAACATGGTGTAGCCACTGCTACTGCATGCGCATTATTAGATTTAGATTGTGTTATTTATATGGGCGAAGAAGATATAAAAAGGCAGGCACCTAATGTATATAGAATAGAGCTTCTTGGGGCTGAAGTTGTTCCAGTAACATCTGGCAGCAGAACCTTAAAAGATGCTGTAAACGAAGCCATAAGAGATTGGGTTACAAATGTAGAAAATACTTTATATATCATAGGAAGTGCAGTTGGCCCCCATCCTTATCCATCAATAGTTAAGTATTTTCAAAAAATTATTGGAGATGAAACTAGATCCCAAATGATTAGTCAGTTTGGTGGCCTTCCAGACTATGTTATGGCGTGTGTTGGGGGTGGCAGCAATGCTATAGGTATTTTCTCCTCTTTCATTCAAGATGATTCAGTTAAACTTATTGGAGTAGAGGCAGCTGGGAAAGGTATTGATTCAGGAAAGCATGCAGCAACAATGGCTAAAGGATCTCCGGGTGTTTTGCATGGCTCCTATTCTTATTTATTGCAAGACGACAAAGGCCAAGTTAATGAGGCCCATTCTATTTCTGCGGGATTAGATTATCCTGGGGTTGGCCCGGAGCATAGTCACCTAAAGGATATAGGCAGAGCAGAATATTTTTCTGCTACAGACAAAGAAGCACTAGAAGGATTTGATTTGCTTAGTGTTACTGAGGGAATAATCCCTGCACTTGAACCAGCTCATGCAATTGGCTTTTTAGATAAGTTCATGAAAAAGACTAATAAAAATGAAAAATTAGTCTTGTTGGTTAGCGGAAGAGGAGATAAAGATTTGAATACAGTAATAAACGCTAGAAACTAATCAGGCTTTATTAAATTATGATCAAATATATTTTTTATAGAGCAAAAAGTCAGTGGAAAATTTTATCATTACTTTGGCTTTCATTTTTGATAGCAAATACATTTATAATTTCTGGACCTACATATTTAGGGTGGGTCAAAGGCATGATTTATAAGGATGCCTTAAATCAGGTTCCTGCAACCACAAAAAATATAAGTATTACGACAGGAAATCTGCCACTAATTAAAGATTCATTTGAAGAAAATAATTCTATAATTATTAATCTCGCCAGTTCTAATTTAGATGATTTATTTATTGATCAGAGTTCCGTTCTTCAATCCACAGAATATTATTGGGGTAAGTCTGAGCCAGATAAAAGTAGAACAGCCTCACTATTAACTTTTGTTGCATCAAGTAATAACGAGAAATTTATAAATTCTACAAATGAAAATAGCATTGAAGAAAGCTATATTAATGTTTTGGCTCCTAAAAAAAGACTAGATGATCTTGGATTAAAAGTTGGAGATATATTGAGAGCTGATTCAATAAAGGGTGCAGGTGGAAATGTTGATAGTGGACTAAAAGAAACAAAGGAAAATATCAAAAATTTTATTTTTCAAATTGAAGCTGATGGTGGATCAATGGAAGATATATTTGAAGGCTCAGGAAATAAACCAATCGGCGATATAAATATTGATGAATTAAAGGAAGGATTATCTACCTTTGGGGTTAAAAATTTAGAAGAACTAAGTCAATTTTTGAATGATGATTTAAGTGAAATATCAATCTCAGACTTAGAGGTAAGAATATCAGGACACTTCAATGAGATTCCTAATAATGAACTATTTGGTTACTATGATGAACTCTTTTTGCCTCCTTCCCCATGCATGACTTGCCAGCTCCCATTGGTTCTAGTTATGAGCCAAGATGATTATTTTGATTTTCTCCAACCTTTAACAAAAGGGTTGCCAGTTAGAGCTTGGTGGTATCTTGATGTAGCCCACGAAAAGCTTACTGAAAATATTGATAAGAATTACTTGGATAATTTACAAAACTTTGAAAAAAATATGTTAATTTCTTTTCCTCAGGCTACCGTTCTTACTCAGCTAGATAGAGTTGCAGAAAAGACAGACAATGAAATGAACTTTGTTAGGGCCCCTGTGCTAATGATATTTTCTTTGCTAGTAATTTTTAGTTCAACTTTACTAGCAATGTTTTCTTTCTTGATAAATCAAGAAAGAAAAGAAGAGATTAATTACCTATTTTTAAGAGGCACTTCAAAATTTGGAGTTATAAAATATTTTCTTTATGAATGGCTTATTTTTGGAATTCCTATAATGATTATAGCTCCTATATTAAGCAATGTTGTTTTAAATTTTGTTATTTCTACATACTTAAAGCAGGAACCAATAGGAACAAATTGGTTATTTATTTTTAAGGTGGAATCATTAATTATTTCAATTATTTTTCTATTAATAGCTTGTTTATTTAGCTTTATTATTTATTTAGCTTTTAATAATCAAATTGTTAATTCGAAGAGATTATTTGTTATTGGAGCTTCTGTGAAAAATAATATATTTACTAAATATTTTTTAGATATATTTATAGCGACAGGATCAATATTAATTTTCTTTGAATTACGAATGAGAGTTTTAAGTTCTGTTGCTGAAAATTTAATTCTTAATCAATATACTTTCTTTTTAATGTCTTTAGTTTTAATGATTTTTTTAACTATGGTGCTAATAAGGATGTTGCCAATATTATTAAAAATCTTATCAATAATTGGCACTGTGGCTTACACCCCACTTTATTTAAGTTCAAAAAAATTATCTAAAAATTCTAATTGGTATTTATGGCTTTTTTTAATTGTTGCTTTGGGCATGACCTCTTTTATTGTAATTTCAAGTATTCAAAGTTCATTAGAAAAAAGCAAGAAAGATAAATCTTCTTATATCACGATAAGTGATTTTAGAATTTCAGAAAGTAGCCCATTCGGAATAGAAGAGGAATACATTTCTGATCTAAAGGATCAGGAAGGCATAAATACTGTTGGAAGAATGAATAGAATTTCAGGAAACTCAGGAACAACTGGAGCAGGAGTAGATGCTCAGTTGCTGGGAGTTGATAAAAGCCTTGTAGACATAGCATGGACAAGAGAGGATTTTTTTTATGAAAGCAAAGAGCAATTATTTTCAGATTGGAAAAAAAATGAGTATGATCCTGGAATATTAATTGAAGATAATATCTCGTCTATTAACATAAAAAATTATTCGGATAAAGACTTGAATGACTCCTTTTTATGGGCAATAGTTAAAGGATCAGATGGTCGAGTTACTGCGATTAGTTTAGGCCCTATTGAGCCTGATAAATGGACGACAAATTCGGTCAAACTAAAAAATATTAAGTTCCCAGCTAGACTAATTGGAGTTGAAGTTTATGAACCATCAAGTGAAGATAATTCAGTGCCATTTACACTTTATTTAGACTCAATATCATTCTTGGATGACAATTCTAAAGTAGTTAACCAAATTTCATTTAAAGATAATTTAAATTGGGCCCCTATGCCCACTTCTGAAGGATTTGACACTAATATTGAATCAAATGAGGAAAGCTTAATTATTAAATTAGGAAATGGGTCAACCAAAGGTATAAGAGGAATTTATGTAAGTGATTATTCAGAAGGAATTTCTGTAATTGCAAGTGATCAATTTATTTCAAAATCAGGAAAAGGTATTGGAGATCAAATAATTTTTTATGCTGCAGGAAGTTACATTCCTATGAAAATTATCAAATCGGCTAAGTATTTTCCAGGAACTTCCAATAACAATGATTTTATTTTAGTAGATTTAAAGGTATTAAAAAATTATCTTGAATTAACAAAGTTACAGATCTTTAGACCTAATGAATTAGTTGTAGATATTCAAAATGGCTATCAAGAAAAAGTCTCAGAATATGTTATTGAAAACTTCCCATTATCTACTATAAAAGATAAATCAATGATAGAAAAAAAATCATTAGTTACCCCTATTGCTGTAATTAGCTGGAAAGGAATTTCTATTGTTGGATTATGGGCATTTATGTCCTTAATATTTATAGGTTTGATAGGTTTTTATATTGCAAATGAAATCCAGTCTTCCTTCGACAATGCTATTAATGAGGCAATAGGGTTTGCTACTTTTAGTAAATTTGTAATGTCATACTTTGAATATGGAGTAGTTATACTTTCAGGTGTCATATCAGGTGTCATATCAGGATTAATTATTTCTAGAATTTTGAATCAGCTTGTAATGTCATTGGATGAAAGCACAATTACAAATTTTCCTGAAACACTAATAATATCTTGGGGCTATGTATTTTATGCGTTATTATTACTTGGATTACTTTATAGTTTTTGTTCTTTCATATTTTCATTTATTTCTACCAGAACAAATATTGCTGAAGAATTAAAGAAAGTAAATTAGATGTTATTTAGATTAATTTTGAGAAGATATTTACATAGGTGGAAATTTTTAGTTGTTGTTTTTGCCGGTATGCTTTTATCAAGCTCAACTATGTCCGGATCTTTGATGTACTTTGATTCACTTAGGGATATTGCTCTGGATTTTGAATTAGCAAAAGTTTCATCTGAGAAAATGGATATTGTTGTTTCATCTTCAGAAAAACCATTAATGGGAGAAAAATATCTATCTCTAAAACAAGATATAGAGTCCCAGCTAATTAATCCTTTAGATAGGTATTCTAATCAAACTTTTTATGGTGTAAAATCCTCAACTTTTTTGCCAACCGAATGGAATCAAGGTGGCGAAGACCTGGTTAAAGGGGCGGCATCTAAATCAACATCATTATGTAATTCTGAAGAACAAGTTTTAAGTAATTCAGTTCTTGAAATATGCAAAAGATATTTTTTCACTTATTTTGGAGAAGACTCTTTGAATAAGTATTTTAATATAGTAGATAATGAACCTTTAAAAAGTATAAATGAAAATTATTTTGAAGTTTTTGTTAATCGTAATGTAGCAACTTTTTTTAATATAAATATTGGCGACTCAATTGATATTGAAGCTTACTGGGATGAACCTAACCCAATCGCCACAGTATTTATTTCAGGACTTTATGATCTTGGGGATAATTCAAACTTCAATAATTTTTATATTGAAAATTTTCAACAAGAAGATTCTTCTTTTGTATTTGCTAATTTTATAATTTTTAACAAAGAAGACTTAGAAATGCTTGGAGATAAATTTGTATCAATGGATTCAAATTTATATTGGAAATCAGATATTAATGAAGAGAAAATAAACTCAAATGAAGTAGATATTTTGAACAGTATTTTAGTTGATGTGCCTCCAAATTTATCGTCTAAATATGATAACTTTTCATTCAATACCAGTATTGTTGATTCATTAGATAATTTTGATAATAATTTATCAACGGCTGCAATACCTATGAAAACAATATTGATACTTATCTCAGTAGTTGTAATATTTTTTGTTTTTTCTTTAGTAAGTTTGATAGTTGAAGACCAGAAAGAAGAGATCACATTTTTAAGTTCAAGAGGCGCAAGTCTTAAACAAATATACATAATTTTTAACTTAGAATTTATGATCATGGCTATATTGGTTTCTTTGCTTGGACCTTTTGCTGCTTTTGGAGCAATAAAGTTTGCTTCGCTTCTTCCATGGCTTTCAAATATGCTCGGAGACAGCAATGTTTATGTTGGCATTACCTTAACGGCATTTTTATTTTCTACATTGGGAGGACTGGTGTCCCTTTCTGCTGTGATTATCCCCACATTTTTCTTTTTAAGAAGTAAGTTAAAGATCTCATCAGTTGATGAAAGAGAAGAGCCTAGTATTGTCCAAAGATATTATTTAGATGTGGGGTCTCTTTTAATCGCATTATTGCTTATGTGGCAGATTTCACAGTCGCAATCTCTATTTGTTCAAAATTTAATTGGAGAAAGTATTATAGCTAATATAATCCTGCTAATGCCCTCTTTCATTTTATTGGGATCTGGTATTGTTCTTTTAAGGATTTTCCCATTGATTATAAGAGCATTATCAATTCTGCTATCTTTAAGGATAATTTCTCGAATTGTTCCTTCTTGGATTGTATTAAGTCTTTGGCATATTGGAAGAAGTTCCAACACTTATTCAAGAATGTCATTATTGATTATACTTGCCGCAGCATTGGGTATGTTTACTTCAAGCTTTAAAGCCACCCTAGATAAAAGCATAGAGGATACTGTCTCGTATAGAGTTGGATCTGAATTTAGAATTGATGGATTGCAAATCCCATGGAATGGAGACAGTAAAAATGTAAATAATTTTTCGTTTAATAATAATGTTATTGAGGCACATAGATCTTCCGAGAGAGTGAAAGCTTCTGTTTTGGGGCCTTCTTTTACATTATTATCAATTGATTCATCTAAATTAAAAAATGATTCTATTTTTTGGAGGAATGACTTTTCGTCTGAACTTGAGTCTCTTTCTTCAAAAATTAATCCTTTATCTTATGAGCCTATTAAATTGCATGAAGAAGCAGACTTGTTAGGGGTTCAATTGAGATTGATACTTGAGCCATCTAGGGTCTCAAATTATCATGGGGCTGGAGGCTCCCCTCATTTAATAATAGCTGCTAAACTTTCTGATGCTAACTCAAGGTTTTATACAGCTTATTTTAATGCAACAGATTGTGGAATAGCTATGATGGCAAATATTGAATTTGCTAAGTCTAATGAAGATTATTGGTGCGATATCATAACACCCATAAAACCTGAACTACTTAATCCTTATATTCGTATAGGAAGGTGGTTTGGTATAACAAAAAAAGATGACCCTAGGAATGCTCCTTTTGTGCCAGAGTATCCAATTTCATTGCATTCTATATTTATTACCTCGCCTTCAAAAGAGCTAGATCCAGGAGCAATAGATTTTCACAAAATAATGTCCATGAAAGGATCTGTGTCATTAGGAATTCCTAATCCAGAAGAAACTTTAAGCGAGTATTATTTCGATAATGATTGGCACATATTAAATACTACACCCCAATCGTTATCTGATAATTTGATTTTTACAAAAGATAAAAAAGAGTTTTTAAGATATCAATGGACCAATGGTGATACTAGGCAGCTAAGAGGTTTTTCAAAATATGATTCTGACAAACCAATTGAAGTGGTGGTAAGCAAATCTTTTATGGAAAAAATTGATGCCAAGATCGGTGATGTGGTTACTGTAACAATAATGGCTAGTGAGTTCTCAATTAAAATCATGGATTCGATTAACTTTTTCCCTACACTTTATCCAGATTCAGAACCATTTGTAATTGCTGAGTTAAATGATGTTGTAAATGGAGCAAATGTAAGGAAGAAGCAAGGGGATAATCAAGCAAATGAAATTTGGATTACTAATACACAAAGACAGGAACAAAATTTTTTGGATACCAATGTTGTTTTGGGTGATGTAGTAAGCGAATTAAATATGCAAGGGATTCCGTATGGATCTATATTCAGCAATGAAAAATCTTTAGAAGGTCAGAAAATAGATCCTTTGGTTTTTGCAGGTTGGCAGACATTATTATTAATTTCTTTTGGTACCGTTGCATTGGTTAGTATTGTTGGATTTTTAATACATTCACGGGTTTCTTTTAAAAAAAGAAACTTGGAATTCGCAACCTTAAAAAGTATTGGAATTTCTAGAGCTCAAATTATTATCTTAATTGTTCTAGAGCAAATTATTGTTATTGGACTTGCAGTAGCTCTAGGAATTGTTTTGGGTTCTAGACTTTCGTCAACAGTAATGCCTTATTTGATTAGTCCAGAGTCTTCAAATTCACTGGTTCCCCCAATGATCAACTCGGTTGAATGGCTAGATTTTAGTATTGTTTTTGGATTAGTTGGAATATTATTTCTAGGAATAATTATTTTTACTATAATTTCAGTGTTCAGAATTTCTATAAATGAAACAATGAGAATAAATTTAAAGTAAGAGGATAATGTGATTAGTAAACTCCATATTAATTGTACAGGGTTATATAAAATCTTTAAGGTTTCTGACTTAGAGGTTGTGGCTTTGAGGGGTGTTGACCTAAACATAGGTTATGGGGAGTTAATTTCAATTGTTGGGGCTTCTGGTAGTGGCAAATCTACTTTACTTAATATTCTTGCTGGATATGAATCTCCATCAGCTGGGGACGTTCAAGTTGGAAATTTTGACTTGTTAGGTATAAACCAAAAAGACGCTGTTGAATATAGAAAATCAGAGGTAGGATTTGTTTGGCAACAAACAGGAAAGAACTTGGTTCCTTATTTGGATATTTATAGCAATATTGAACTTCCTATGATGGCATCAAATTTATCTAAAAAAGAGAGGACAGCAAGAGTAGATAATTTAATCGAATTTTTAAATTTAAACTCAATATCATCTAGGCTACCAGAAAATATTTCTGGAGGAGAACAGCAAGTTTCTGCCATAGCTGTAGCCTTAGCTAATCAACCCCCGCTTCTATTGGCAGACGAGCCTACAGGAGAGCTTGATGACGAAACAAGTGCAATGGTTTTAGAGAAGATGAGGTATGTAAATGAAAATTATGGAACTACTGTCGTTATTGTTACGCATGATCCCAAAATTGAAGATCATGTTAATAGATCAATTGGAATGCGAGATGGCAAGGTTGTAAAAGAGGTTTTAAGGAAGAAAAAAAAGAAGACGGAATTTGTAGTTATTGATTCTTTTGGAGGTGTTCAAATTCCACAAGAGATTTTATCTAAGTCAAAAATAGAATCAAAAGCAAGCCTGACTTCTGATAAAAGTAAAATTAGTCTAGAAAAAATAATTAATAAAGATAAGAAATGATCAATTTAAAAAAAGTAAATAGAAAATTTCAACTTGCTAGTGGAGATATAGAAGCTGTAAAGAATGTTAGTTTGAGTATAAAAAAAGGTGAGTTTGTAATTATTTCTGGTCCGTCAGGTGCTGGAAAAACTACCTTATTAAATATGATTTCCGGCATAGATTTGCCTTCTTCAGGACAAGTATTACTTAATAAAAAACCCGTAAATAAATTTTCTAAAAGACAATTGAATGAATTACGAAGGAAGACAATAGGAATGGTCTTTCAAGCTCATGCCTTAATGCCACTTTTGTCTGCATATGAAAATGTTGAACTACCTCTTAGAATATTAGGAATGAAAGGGAAAGAAAGAAAAGAAAAAACAGAAGAAATATTAGAGATCCTAGGCCTTAAGTATAGAATGAGTCACAGGCCTTATGAACTTTCTGGAGGAGAAAGGCAAAGGGTTTCAGTAGCAAGAGCCTTAGTTAGAAAGCCTGAAATTTTAGTAGCAGACGAACCTACATCTCAACTTGACTCAGTAAATACAGAAATTGTTTTTGAACAAATTAAGGATATATGTCAGACTTTTGATACAACAGTTATTTTAGCGACACATGATCAGAGAATGAAAAAATTTGGTGATAAATTATTTAATATGAGATCCGGAGAATTGGAGGCATCAAAATGAGCAATAAAGTAGCAATACTAATGGGAAGTACTTCTGATTGGCCAGCTATAAAGCCAGCCACCGAAATATTAGATTCCCTTGAAATATCTTATGAAGTAAAAGTTTTATCTGCCCATAGAACACCTAAACAATTACTTGAATATCTTGATGAAAAGATTAAAGAAGGCTCAGTAAAAGTTTTTATTGCAGGAGCAGGAGGAGCAGCACATTTAGCTGGAGTTATTTCTGCTCATACTATTTTGCCAGTTCTTGGTGTTCCTATGGAAAGCCAGAGCTTAAAAGGTTTAGACTCTTTATTATCAACCGTCCAAATGCCTTCCGGAATTCCTGTTGCAACTTTTAGTATTGGGAGCGCAGGATCGACAAATGCAGCACTCTTCGCTGCTGCAATTTTGGGTGTTAATGATGAAACTATATCAAATGGAATTAAAAAATACAGAGAGAAAAAAGCGCAGTCTGTCTTAAACTCTAAACTAGATTAATAATGCCATTCATAGAAGTTAAAGGTAATAATTATTATTACGAAATTGTTGGTAATGGTGCTCCGCTGGTGTTAATCCATCCTTATATGAGCAGTATAGTTCATTGGCATAAATCAGGATGGGTTGATCTATTAAAAGGAGACAATAAGCTTGTAATGCTTGATTATCCAGGCCATGGAAAAAGTTCGTCTCCCAAAGAAATTGAGAATTATTATGTCTCTAATGTTTCAGAGATACTGATCACATTATTGAATGAAATAGGTATAAGTAATTTTTCAATTTTTGGGTTTTCAATGGGCGGAAGAGTTTGTTTTGATTTAATAAAAAAATATAAAGATAAATTGAACTGCATTATTGTTGGTGGTATGCATCCTAAGCCTCCTAAAACCCATAAAAAAATAATTACTTACAAAGAGGAAAATCTTACTCTAGTTGTTAGACAGAAATTTGATGCTAATGCGCTTAAATTATGTAATCAGGCTCAAGATGAATGGGAAGGTATTGATGATGATGAAATAAAAAAATTTTCAAAACCCGTACTTCTTTTCGCAGGTTCTGAAGATCCATATTATAATTGGATTGAATCTACATCTAAGTTGTTTTTAAATTCTGAATTTATAGTTATAGAAGGACTTGGGCACATAGGGGCCTTTTGGAGAACAAATAGAATTGTTGATCATATAAAATTAATATTAAAAGGGAGATAAGCATGCCTATAGATCTAAATCCAGATCCTAAATACAGTAAAGCAATGATTGTTGTTGCTCATCCTGATGACGCAGAATATGGTTGCTCAGGTACTGTTGCTAAATGGTGCAAGGAAGGATGGGATGTTGTTTATGTTTTATGCACTGACGGCAGCAAAGGTAGTGATGACCCTGAAATGACACCAGAGAGATTAGCTGAAATTAGATATAAAGAGCAAGAAGATGCAGCAAAAATTCTTGGCCTGAAAACAGTTGAATATTTAAATTATCCTGATGCTTATTTAACCCCTAGCTTAGAATTAAGAAAAGATATAACTAGGCAAATTAGAAAACATCAACCTGATGTATTAATAACAACGGCCCCATTTAGAACTTTAGGACAAAACTATGGATCTTCTCATCCAGACCATATAGCCGCAGGGGAGGCGACATTATCTTCAGTTTATCCTACAGCTAGAGATAGATTAACCTTTCCAGAATTGCTAGAAGAAGGCTTTGAGCCACATAAAGTCCGGGAGGTTTGGGTAATGAGTAGAGATGATGCAGATCATTATAATGAAATTTCAGAAGATGATATGAATGTTGCAATGAAAGCGCTAGCTGCTCATGCGAGCCAAGTTCCGCCGGAAGCAATTGAGCGAGTTATTTCATGGAAAAAAGAAAACGGAAAAAAGCATAACATGGAATATGCAGAGTCGTTTAGGACATTTGTTTTAAGATGACCATTAAAGGCTTATTATATGATCTTGATGATACCTTAATTAGTAGAGATAATGCCTTTCTAGGATTCACAAAAAAATTCTACGATAGTTTTATTAATAAATCTGATTTTTCATACGATGAATTTCTGAAAATAATTAGAAATGCAGATAAGAAAACAAAGTGGTCTACTGAAAAAAAATTGCTTTTTGATGAATTAAGAGAATCAATAAATCTTTCAAATGATAGTGAGTATTATGTTGATTTTTTTTGGAACTCAGTTGTCGAATCAGTTGATCCTGATTTAAAAGCAAATGAACACCTAAAAAAATTGAATGACTTAAAAATACCCTGGGGGGTAGTAACTAATGGCTATAGTTTTCAGCATACTAAATTAAAAAAATCTGGAGTTGGAGAATTGGCTCCATTTTATATGGTTTCTGGTGATTTTGGTTGCCACAAACCTTGTGAAGAAATTTACTTCGCAGCTGCTGAAAAACTAAATTTAGAATGTGAAAATATTTTGTTTGTTGGTGACACAGCTGAAACAGATATAGTTGGGGCTAAAAAAGCTGGAATGAAAACCGCTTGGGTCACTATGGGCAGGCAATACCCTTTAAATGAGAAGCCAGATTTTGAAATAGACCATGTCACGGATCTTGAAAAATTACTAGATTTATTCTGAATCTTTCGCGCCTTTTCTATTCTCCCACCCTGGCTTAAACATTCTTAGAAAGTTGCTTTTATTGTATGGGTGTAATTTAGCAACATCTTCATTAAGTTGTATGCCTAACCCCGGCTTATCTGGTATAGCCAGATAACCATTTTCTACTTTCGTATAATTAGGAAATAATTCGTCTATCCAGCCTTCATTAAAATCGTCAAAACATTCTTGTATGTATATATTTTTTATTGCTCCACAAAGTTGTAAGTTTGTCATAGTTTTTAATGGGCTTTCTGCATTATGAAAAGCAAGATCAACATCAAAAGAGGAGCAAATTCCTGCGACTTTAACAGCCCCACTAATTCCTCCAATTTTCATGATTTCAGGATTAACTATGTCAGTTGCGTTTGATGAAATAAATCTAGTAAAGTCTTTGTGATCATCAAATCCCTCTCCAGCAATTATTCTTACAGGTGAATTATTAGAAACGTGAATTAACGAATCAATGTCGTCATTATCAATAGGGTCTTCAAACCAAGTAACATCATATTCTTTTAGCCAATTGGAAATCTTAATTGCTTCTACAGTATTAAACCTTTTATGTCCTTCTATCATTAACTCAACATTTGGGCCAACAGCATCTTTGACAGATCTAATTATTTTTTTTATGAAAGTTTCAGAATCTTTATTGAGCCTTAAATATTCTGATCCAAAAGGATCAAATTTTAGAGCAGTGTACCCTTTATCAGCCAAAGATTTAGCCTTTTCTCCAAAATTTTCTGGCGATCTTTCACCTGAATACCATCCATTAGCATAGACTCTGACTTTGTCCCTAACTTTTCCGCCTAATAATTGATAAATAGGTACTTTTAAATGTTTTCCTAATATGTCCCAGCATGCAATTTCAATTGCAGCAACAGCAGATGTCATTTTTAAAAATAATGCTTTATATAATTCATCAACAATATTAGATATTTCTAAAGGGTTCTTCCCGATGGCTAAATGTTTTATTTCTTCTACAGCTTCTTTATTTGGCATTGTTGATAGGCCTCCTGTAGTCTCTCCAAGCCCTGAAATACCATCAGATGTTTCAACTACAACAAAAACCCAGTTTTTCCACGGATTTCCAACAACAACCGTACGTATATCTGTAATTTTCATATTTATTTACCTCTCTTTTTTATAATCATTAATCCATCTCTAATAGGAACAATTGTATTCCAAAATTCTCTATCATCATTGACTAATTTATTGAATGCATCAATGGATTTGGCTTGGGCATCTTCTGGATTTAGAACTTTTCCTGACCATAAAACGTTATCAGCAATAATTAATCCATTTTTTGACAATCTGTTTTTACAGAGCTCAAAATAATTTGAATAGTTATTTTTATCTGCGTCAATAAATATTAGATCAAATTCTCCTTCTAGCTTATTTATAGTCTCGCTTGCAGGGCCAATATGTAATTCTATTTTTGATCCGTGCGGACTAGTTGCCCAATGCCTTTTTGCTATCTCTGATGTTTTTTTATTTACATCACATGTAATCAATCTTCCTTCGTCAGGGAGTGCTGTTGCCATCATTAAAGCG